>Ga0207985_1000001_pt1 | contig 217324 bp, 196 predicted proteins | sample ETNtaG_3_FD_185761 | JGI IMG/M metagenome (GOLD analysis project Ga0207985, IMG submission 185761) | Marine microbial and viral communities from oxygen minimum zone, Eastern Pacific Ocean - ETNP201302SV84 (SPAdes) (version 2) | ecosystem: Environmental > Aquatic > Marine > Unclassified ...
CGACCACGACGACCACTCGGACGAGGAGGACGACCACGACGACCACTCGGACGAGGAGGACGACAACGACGACCATGACGAAGATGGACATGGTGATGGTCACGATGACCACAGTGACCACTGGGCCCCCGAGACATGTCATGACGAAGAAACCCATGAAACTCATGAGGAATACACCAATGAGGAAGATTGCGAGGCCGCAGGTCATCTGTGGATGGCAGAAGAGCACGAACTCCCGGAGATCCATGCTGATCGCGTTGCTCACACGCTGTCTTTCCCTGAAGACGACCACTCGGACGAGGAAGACGACCACGATGACCACTCAGACCAGGAGGAGGACCACTCTGACGAGGAGGACGACCATGATGACCACTCGGAAGATGAGGAGCACCACGAAATGGGAGCGCTTGTCATACACATAGAGGAAGAGGGGGACTACGGATTCGCTCTGCCTAATGAGGTAGAAATGTTCGTGATAATGGGCGAGGGAGGTCACGACGACCACGACCACCACGACGACCACTCGGACGAGGAGGACGACCACGACGACCACTCGGACGAGGAGGACGACCACGACGATCACTCGGACGAGGAGGACGACCACGACGATGGTGGCGAAGGGATCGTCGCTGATGACGATGAAGAGGCATTCGACTATGATCCACACAGCTGGCTAGACCCAATCTCGTTCAACGAGCAGCTGAACCTTGTGCTCGAGAAGATGATTACCGTATTCCCTGATGCAACGGATGTTTTCACGGCCAATGCAGAGACCTACTCAGCAAGTCTGATCCAACTGGACAGTAATTTTGAAGCAGCATTCGGCGAGGATGGAAGCTGTGTGACAGGTGGGTACGACAAAACTATCGTATCTAACCACAATGCCTACTCTTACATATCAATGAGATACGATATCGACATATTGACAGTTCATGGACTAGACCCAGAGGGAGAACCATCCCCTGGGGAAGTTGCTGAGGTGGTTGAGCAGATCAACGAAAAGGGAATTACCACTCTTTTCATCGAAGAATACACCGATTCCAGCGCAGTGCAGAGTATTGTCGAGGAGACAGGCATTTCCGTGAAAATACTATACACAATGGAGATGCAACCAAGCGACCCTAGCGATGATTACCTATCAATGATGGACAAGAACCTAAACAACATGGTAGCAGGAATAGGATGCTAAACAAAGACCTAGAAATTACAGAGGAGGGGGAATGATGCACGAAATGGTAGAATCACTACCGACCATCTTTGTTGGTTCAATTTTCCTCCTCCTCTCCCTTTCTTTGGGCTACCAGTACCTCAGCGCGAAATTCGCCTGAACGAATGGTATAATTTCAGATGCCCATCCAAAGGGAACCAGAGTGCGGTGAGGGAAAGTGTCAGAAACAATTCTTGACGTCTGCGATTTGTCAGTGGAGAGATCGGGAAAAGTCGTGATTAAAGACGTATGTCTTCACGTCACCGAAGGTGACTTTGTCGGTATAGTGGGGCCCAACGGAAGTGGTAAGTCAACACTATTACTTGCTATACTTGGGGTATTGAAACCGAAAAGTGGAACAATTCAGATTTACGGAAAACCACCAAACTCCGTCATAAACAACAAAAAAATAGGATGGGTATCTCAAGCCGCCGCAAACCTGCCGAAGAATGTCAAGATAACAGTGAGAGAATTGGTAAAGCTAGGAACGATAAATCGGGCAAATATGTTCGATCTACTCAATAGGCCTAGTAATAACAGGGTGGATGAAGCAATCAGGAAAACAGGCTTGGAGGATGTGAAACATACCGAAGTAGGACGGCTATCTGGAGGACAGAAGCAACGAGCCGTAATCGCTCGTGCATTGGCGTCTGAGGCTGACTTCATTATCTTGGACGAGCCCATGGTTGGAATAGATCGAGACTCCAAGAACTCCCTTTTGAGGCTTCTAGATCGCCTCTGTCATGAAGAAGGTAAAACCATCTTGATGGTTTCACACGATCTAACTGCCATACGTCAGACTGCTCAAAGAATGGTTTTTCTTGAGGAGACCATAAGATTTGATGGTCCTGTTAAATCATTCCCTGGTCTGGAAAAACTCGCTGATTTGAGAGGCATTGAGCCAGTTCACTGAATGAATCATGATGATTAGGTTTGAGGGTTAAACATGGGTATAGGAGTAATGTTACTGGAGCTCCTCTCTCCTGTAATGCAGGAGATGTCGTATCTCATGCCGGGGGAGGTCTTCCCGGAGTTCTTTAGATTAGAAATGTTTCAACGATCGTTGTTAGCCGCTGTAATCGTCTCAATCGTTGCTGGGTATCTCGGGTCATTCCTTCTTGTTAGAAACCTGGCTTTAATCGGAGATGGTCTGGCTCATGTTTCATTCGGAGGTGTAGCTATTGGAATCGTACTTGGCGCCACATCTCCTCTCCAATATGCATTGGTCGCAAGCGTGACATCCTCAATTATGATTTACGAGCTCCAGTCAAGGAATATTCTCGCCGGGGATGCGTCGATCGCGATTTTTCTAACTGGGATGCTGGCTTTTGGGCTCGTATATCTGAGGTACTCCGGTGTGGGCATAACAGTCGAAGTAGAGAGCTACCTCTGGGGCGACCTTCTTCTCACGTCATCTAGTGACTTGGACATGATAGCCTTCTTTTGCATTCTGTCGTATATGTTTTTGATTATCATGCAACCCATATTATTGGCCACAGCAGTTGATCCACTGTCATCCCATGTTCAGGGTATCCCCGTGCGTCAGATTGGCCTTCTATTCAGCGTCATTACCGCGATTGTTGTGGTGACTATGGTGCAAGTTGTGGGAACTCTTCTTGTCACTGCCCTGCTTGTCACCCCTGCGGCAACAGCACAACTTATCTCTAGGAGTTTCAGGTCCTGTCTTTTTTGGTCACAGGTCTTCGGACTGGCATCGGTCTTCCTCGGACTCTATTTCTCAGCCGAGCTTGATACAGGAAGTGGTGCAATGATAGCTCTAGTGGCGGCAATTTTGTTTGCTATCGTAGGAGCAACTGTTGCACTGAAGAGCTCTATCTCATCTCTGTCAAGAGAATCAAAACAGGCAGGAGACACCTGATTTTATTCAGATGATGTTGTCGACTATGTCAGTCATAGTCTGTACCTTTCCGCAATAGTAGCATCTGATTTCCATAGGTTCCCTAGACACAACCCTCAGCTTCTGTGGAAGGGGCTCTCTGTCATTCTGTGTTATACAGTTAGTAAAGGTACACCTTGCTACATTCACCAGTTCTTCTGCTAGCTCTACAACCCTCTTCTCTGCGACCCCATAGTTTCTGATTATTGCTACACTAGCATTCGGAGAGATCAAAGCGAGCCTGTCCAATTCCTCTTGATTTAGCTCTAAATCCTCGATTTTTAGAAGGTCCTTTCTACCCATCTTGTCACTTGGTACATTCATGACTAGGGAAACAGGATTTGACCTGTTCGTGTCTATTCTGAGCATCCTAATGACTTGTAATGCGTGACCTGCTGGAATATGATCGATTACTGTACCATTGCAAATAGCAGTTACTCTACGCATCTCGCTCATTACTTCACCTCCTTCGGAATTGTAACACCAAGGCCTCTGCACAGAAGGGCCATCCGTGTTGGAACTCCATTGAATGCTTGCTGGAAGTATCTTGCATGGGGGGTTGAGTCCAAGCTTGGATGTAATTCACCAACCCTGGGGAGAGGGTGCATTACAATCATCCCATCTTTGGCACCATGCATGTCTTTTGAACCAAGCGTATAGATTCCTGCTACTTTGGCATATTCATCCTCGTCGGGAAAACGCTCCTTCTGGATTCTAGTCATGTATATGACGTCAGCATCAGGAATTGAACCACTAAGGTCAGAGTTCTCAGAAATCTCAGCACCAGAGGATCGCAGGTCGCGAACTATCTCTTCTGGCATAGACAGCGTTTCCGGAGATACCAGAGTCAGCTTAGCCCCGAAACGAATCAGAGCGTGAGACAGACTGTGAACGGTCCTTCCATACCTCAGGTCTCCCACCAGAACCACGTTCAAACCCTCAATCTTTCCATGGGCCTCCATAATGGTGAATAGATCCAACATGGTCTGAGTGGGGTGATTCCCAGCACCATCCCCTGCATTGAGTACTGGAATATCCACTGCATCGGCACTGTACTGAGCAGCGCCCTGCCTTGGATGTCTGATCACAGCGATATCGGCATACCCATCAACCATCTGCATTGTATCATACAGAGTCTCTCCCTTTGCGACAGATGTTCCTACGGATGTGAAGTTCAGTACAGAACCTCCTAGTCGCTTCATCGCTGTCTCGAATGACATTCTCGTTCTCGTTGAGTTCTCGTAGAACATGTTCGCGAGTACCTTTCCTTCAAGAAGAGGAAGGTGAACATCTCCTCTGGCTACTGGTATCAATCTCTTTGAATCATCTAGAATGGACAATATCTCTTCATTGCTAAGGTCATCCATGGTCACTACGTCGGACATTGCTCTCCCTTCGGTCCGGTGGCAACTAGGTCATATGTGTTGCCATTCAAGAGACTCATGAATATGTCACAAAACCGTCGTCTTGATGTGTAGTGAATGGCTCGGGTTGGTAGATGATAATCAGCCGAACTCCCCTCAGGGCATCCTTCTGTGGGGGTGGAACCGATATAGACGGGTTCTCAAAATCTCATGCAGATGGAGGCAAGGTCGTCTCACTCGCCTTGGACAAATACATCTACGTAATCGTGAACAGGAGGTTTGACAACATGGTTCGTGTCTCCTATTCAGCACTTGAGATTGTTGATGATTTTGAGAATCTTAACCATGAACTGGTCAGAGAGGCGATGAGAATAACAGGTGTGACCTCAGGCGTCGAGATAACGACAATCGCTGACATTCCATCACGAGGAACGGGTCTAGGATCATCCTCGACAGTTACAGTAGGGCTTCTAAATGCTCTTCACAAATTCTCCGGTCATGACGCATCCCCCGAACAGCTAGCTGAAGAGGCTTGCAGGATAGAAATAGATATTCTTGGCCAGCCAATAGGCAGGCAGGACCAGTATGCCGCGGCCTTTGGTGGCATAAATTCTATTTTATTCGGATCAGATGGAGTGTCGGTTAATCCACTGGATATTTCCTGCAAATCAGATATTTCAGATCAGTTTACCTTGGTATTTACAGGGCTATCTAGAAGTGCCTCTGAAGTACTCGAAGAAGAACCAGATAATCCCGAAGACAAACTCTCAAGAATGAGGAAAATTAGGTCACAGGCAGATTTAGCCGAGCAGTATCTGGAGGCATCAGATCTGCATAATCTAGGCCTTCTGATAGGTGAGGCTTGGGAGGCCAAAAGGGGCATATCATCTGGTGTAACAGGAACAGAGATTGATCTACTTCATCAGGAGATAATGTCAATCGGAGCTTCTGGTGCGAAGCTCCTAGGAGCAGGAGGGGGAGGATTCTTTCTCGTTCATGGCACTCCATCATTCAGAAGGAAGCTCAGTGGACTTAGGCGGGCAAACAAGCTAATTCCAGTAGGCCTGGATGATAAAGGATCCACAATTATTTACGAAGGCTGAAGAAGATGAAATTTGTAAGATCCGTCACATGCTTCATAATTTTGATGATGATATCCATATCCCCTCTATCATTCGCTGATTCAGGAACCAAAGTAGATGATTCCCAACAGCCACTCGAGATTTTCGGCTACTCAAAGCTAAGCTTCCTAGAGACATTATCTCCCGGTTCCGAGGTAAATGCTACCTGGGAGCTACAAATATCAATTGGTGAGAATTATGGTACTGATTTATTGCCAAACCAGTCTTTGGGAATTAGGACTCAGATTGATAGGTACATAGGAGACGATGACGGTTACCTGACAGAGAATGAGACTGCTTCTTTCTCACAGTTGATTACATCAGCTAGGTCATGGGATAACTCTGAATTGGCAGGTTGTTGTATCTTTGACTATGAACCATTAATCCTCACCAGTCCTGTGAATCTGACAATATCTCCACCTCTTCCCGGACCAGTTCTCTCTGGGTCCGAATCGAGCTGGGGTTGGGAGGAATCAGCCGATCTAGTCGCGTCAAGCGATCAGAGATCGACACGGCTATTGGATTTGCCAAGAACAGGAGCCATTGTCGAGGAAGTCCCGCTTGTAGTTACTCTTCAGAGCCCCTGGGAACTAAAGTTCAGTGCGATGCAGGAGATTATCTCAGGCGCCCCATCAAATTTCTCAGTCCATAGAACAGACTCTCCGGTTTACTCTACAATCAGGATTGCAATCGGACAAAACGACCCTCCATCAATCGTGGTGGACAGAACGGGGGATGCCTCAATTTCTGTACCACTGGGCAGTCCACTCAGCTTCTTCTCAGAATGTCAAGATAGTGTTCTCGAATCGCCCCAATATGTATGGTTATTCAGCAACAACGGAACAGTAGTGACTAATGTAACAGGAACTCAATCAAAGGACCATGAGATGGTCACAACTATCATCCCCTCAGATTATGGATTCTCATCAGCAGATGTTCTTAGTGCGAATTTAAAATGCAGGGACTCCCATGATTCATCTTCTAATTGGTATCAGAGTGTAATTATCGACGGGGAGAACCCGACCTATGAGATTAGGCTCACAGAGATTACCAAGTCTGGCATAGAAATCGAACACAATGTATCCGATAATATCCTTAAGATAAGGCAGGACAGTGAGCTATATTTTGACATAATTGCTACAGACTCTTCAAATCTCCCTGTCTCGATAACTGTAACCTCAAACAAATCCCAAGGATGGAGGCAGTTCTCTAATGATGAACTCCATTTCTCCACCTCTTTTACTCAGGGAGCCCAAGTCAATGGAATGCATATGCCGGTTGAAGAGAGGCACCTGCTGAGAGATAACACCCTTTGGAATGTTATGCTGAACGTCTCTGATGAAGCTGGAAACACCGTCGAAAAAACATGGGAGGTACTAGTGGAAGACTCATCAGCTCCCGTTGTAATGCCATCTCTTTTCGTTAACTCAGATGTCATGGCCCCCTCAAATCCACCACGTCTCGGGGATAATCTCACACTCTTCCTTTCGGATTCTTTTGATGACTTGGATAGTATCGATGATACCATGTGGACTATATCTGTAGATGGAGAGATTTATGTCAAAGATTCAAATTGGAGTATCGCTGAGAAGACATTATTGCCCCCTCTTGAGATAGGGGGACACACAATAAACATACAAGCCGAAGATTCAAACTCTAATTCTGGCAATCTTTCATTCCAATTCTCAATAGAGCCCCCATTGGGTTTCTCAGTTGAAGTAACTGACACCTCCCTTTCCGAAAAGCCCTCGATAGGAAACAGCGTAACAGTTACTGTGTTCGCCAAGAATTCATACTCCTCAGTAGGATCGGCCAGATTGTGTCATCTGACAGAATGTTCTGACTTTGTTCTTATGCCAGGGGCCCCCTATGGTGGTTTTACACTCCAATTAGAAGTCACACCAGACAAGACCGGTGATTTGGATATGAGTATTGAATGGATAGGGACTGAGGATGGAGAATCTGGGACTATTGAATTATCAGGGGTAATTAATGTCGCAGATAGTCAAGACAACGATTCCAATCATCAAATAGAGGCCTTTGTTCTAGTTTTCTCAATTATGGTTGCTATGACACTGGTGGCAAACCGCATTTGGGGAGTCAACTCAATGAAGCCCTAGTTCCACACATTCTTCAGTGAAGCTCATGAGAGATGATGTCGGCACACAAGCCATGGTTCTACTGCCCGACTATCCAAACAGGGTAGTCAACGAGCATAGAGTACGAGTCGAGAAAATCGCTCTGCTGGGTCTTTTATCCATTATCTTAGGAGCGGCATGGTGGCTTTGGCCGGCAATTGATGGACAGGATGAATTGTTCTCAAGATCAGGGCACGTTTTCCTACTATTCGCAACCGCACTATTGCTTTCTGACTTGATCGACTTTGGGCCTGTGGAGAGATCCAGAATTGGAATCGCGTCAAACTTATTCTGGCCCAGTATAATTGCTCTCGCAGGAGCGGATTATACATCCACGGACGAAAAAATCTCATCTGTATTGTTGGCGATTATTGCAATCTCCTTGTGGATAACGACGAAATCAATTTTCAGCCATTCACTTTCGACTCGCAGACTAAGGGGCATGAGTAGTCTCGCTTCATTGGCTGTAGCATTCGCCACATTAGTCGCATTAGACTCTAACATCTATGTCTGGGGACTGGTTCTGGCCTCTGTTTCGTACACCATGGTTCCAGATTTACTATCTAAAGATGAAATGCACCACATCAGGAAAGAGTTCTCTGCGAAGCTTGAGGAGGCCGAGTTTTCAATGCTGAAATTGAGGTCAGAGAATACAGGACTGGAACAGCCAAATTCTCTATTGAAGAGTGCGAGGGAGATAGGCTGGAAAGATCCTCAAAAAGGACTCCAGATAATTGAAGAAGCACAGAGTGAGGCAAGGAGAATTATCGCTATATCTGACGATCTGGAAGAAATACAGAAAGACGCCCTCTCTTCAGTCCTAATGGCAGAGGAAATATCCGATATCGCAAAATCACCAAGGAAGGCGTATGATATGGGATTGAGAGAGGCCGAATTGGGATCTTTGAGAGAGGCTGAGATCCTGTTCAGGACGGCTAAACTAAGGGCTCACAATATCATTGATAACTGGCAGGAGGCATGGGATTGTATTCAAAATGCCGAAGAGAAGATGTCCGATATATCCGGACACTCAGCCGATAGCATACTTAGCATGTTAGAAACGGCTAAGGAAGCATTAGAGTCAGAAGACCCCATTGGTGCTATTCAAATCGCCACTAATATCCCTGAACATATCAAGAGCCTTTCAGGATTGAAAGTTGAGGCCACTAAGTCTCTCGAAGACGCTGAAAATGCGATAAAATCACTGGAGGGTAAGGTTGTTTCAAGATACTTGGAGATGATGACAAATTCCAGAACTGCATATGGGGAAGGAAACTATCCGCTCTCGAAGGGAATATCAGACAGCATCATCAGGGATGTAAGGGAGTCGTTAGAATCATCCAACGAGGTCACTAGGGCTCTTCGGCAAAGGAAGAAGCTGGAGGGCAGATTCCCTGAGTCTGGTAATTGGCAAGATAGATTGGATCTTGTAGCACGATTACATGAGTCTTCGAGGTGGTCCGATGCTTCATCGGAGCTAAAATCTCTATTATCCGACCTCACCGTATTTGAATCAGAGGCATCAGATGCTAAAGAACTCCTCGACTTTGTCAACTCCGAGTGGAATGAGCTAAGCAAGAGGCTAGATTCCCGAGGAATAGGAATAGACTATCCAGATAGGGCTTCATGCCTTAGCTCCATAGCCAAGGCCGAGAGAAGCCTCTCCGAGGGGCAGGTTCAGGAATGCTTGAGGAGTCTAGGAGTTGCAGACTCCCTGATGGAGACTCTGAGAAGGGAAATCTAGAGCTAGCCTAGATTTTTTTGAACATGTTAGTCTATAGCTCAATGCCATTGTTGATAGTCAAGTGCCCCATGCACTACATCATCATGGACCTAGTTCTAGTTGGATCATTCATCCTATTCATGACTGCATTCGCGGGAATAGGTCTCGCTAGCATGCTGGTCAAGGAAGATACCACTGATGACTATCTGGTTGCAGGCAGGGGTATGCACCCGGCATTGGCCGCCTTGTCGGCAGTGAGTACTTGGAACTCAGGATACATGTTCATCGGTTTCATCGGATTCACTTTCACTATGGGATACTCTATAGTTTGGATTGCATTTGGTTCCATGGCAGGACAGATTGTGGCTTGGATTTGGTTGTATAAATTCATACAGGAGTCAGCAAACGAGCGAGGCCTCAGATCGCTCTCATCTCTTGTTTCAGAAGCAACTGGATCACCCGAGGCAAAGCTAGCGGCGATTCTATCCATCCTCTTTCTATCTGTCTATGCCGCTGCTCAATTAACCAGTGGGGGAAAGGCCCTCTATGTCATGCTTGGATGGTCTGAAGTGATTGGAATCCTAATTGGATTTGTATTGGTAGTGGCCTACTGCTATGCGGGTGGAATCAGGGCCTCGATATGGACCGATGCTGCTCAGTCAAGCGTCATGATTATTGGCTCCACATTACTTTGCTTGGTAGCTTTGGGAGAGATAGGAGGATTCTCTGGCCTTCACTCAGGATTGGAGGCGCAGAATGCCAATTTGACCAGTATCGTACCTGCAGATCTAGGATTCGGCGTGACTCTTTGGGCATTCGCCTTCTTCCTTGGAGGACTTAGTGTAGCAGGTCAGCCTCAGGTAGTAACCAGAGTTATGACATTAGGGTCTGACAAGGATAGGAAGACTGCGATGCTGTGGTTCTTTGCATGGCAGACCCCATTTCTTCTCATCATGACTATAATCGGACTATCAAGCAGGGTAGTTTTCACCGGTTCCGATTTCGATCCAGAGCTTGGCCTCCCAATGCTCGCAATGGAAACACTGGGGCCCTTTTGGGTCGGCCTAATCCTAGCCTCTATCTTCGCGGCAACTATGTCAACCGCAGACAGTCAAGTTTTGGCATGTACTGCCGCATTTACAGACGATGTAATGCCAGAAATAAGCCAAGACCACAAGAAAACAAAGGCAGTCACCCTAGGCGTGGCCGCTTTCGCCACTGCAATATCCATTTTCGGCCTCTATGTCCCAGGGGGAGACTCTGTGTTCTCTCTAGTGGTTTTGGCAGTTTACGGACTGGGATCAATTTTTGTCCCTATTTTGATCATCAGATGGGCCAAGTATGAGCCCGATACGACCCACACAATAGCAATGATGGTAGCAGCCCTCACCGGAGTTATTGCATGGAGGTTGATGGGCCTAAATGATGAGGTTTTCGAGTCAATCCCCGGAATGGGCGCGGCTTTCCTAACTCACTTTATTATGAATAAGATACGTTCCCCAGAGCTTTCTCCCCTAGGCAGATATGATTTCCCTGAGAAGAGAAAAATCCGGGCTTTGGCTGCGGCTGTAATTATCCCATTTGGGGCCTTTGAAACAGCTTATGTTGTTTCAGGACCAGATTCCCTGAGTTTCGATACCGGAATCTCTGGAGATTGGATAGTCAGTGCTAATTTCGATAATGAGTCTTTGGCAGATGGATTGGAATACGTAAACGATGGTGAATCAATAGTCATCAATATGCATACAGACGCCGTTGAGGGCTCTGAAGATTTGAATATAGTAGGAGTAAGGGTAACTCTGCAGTACTCGGAGGATGAGTCCAGCTCTGGATTCGGGTGCGCTGTACCAGGTGCCTCTAACCCTGATCCAGATACTATAACCGGAACAATCTCCAATGACAGAATTAACGGCACAGCCAGCGGTCAAAACTCAGGAGGAGGTGCCTCCTCTCATACAGTGGAAGTCGAGTGGTTCAATGAATCTCTAATAGGCAACGTCAGTGGGGTATCGAAATCAGATATTATCGGGGGATTGGAAGGCGGAGAAAACGGTCTTGGTTCGTATACCTTGGAATTAAGCGTCATGGTCGAGACAGGTGGAGGGGCTGGATGTTCACACACAGATGAGGGCGAAGACATAGAGTATATTGTGGAGCTTGTCGTATTGGATTATATGATACAACAGGCCTAGTCAAGAAACAGATAGAAGCCTCGCAATTATCCAGACATCTCTAAATAATGGCCACTTTTCCTAAGTTTATGCCATGTGAATGCTGTACTTGCGACTCTTGTGGACCAAGTTGCTCGTGTGATGGATGCTGTTAGGATTAGAACCAATCTCTCCCAGTATCCTATTTTTTACTCCTAACCTTACCAACTGATGATGTGAGATTTCTAGGCTCCCTACCTCTTGCCGCCAGAGAAAGAAACCACCATCCAACTGTAAGAAGAGCGGTAGACACCATCATGATTGTCCCTATCCACATCATCACATTACCTTGAGTTATCGGCCAAGCCCAGTATGCGACCGACAGAACTACCACGATAAGCAGAATCCTAGATGCTTCACTGGGTGTTTTCCATCCCCTGTGATCTTTTCTAGGGGCCAATAAGTAGTCTAACACACACGCTGGTTAGTGCCAGCGCTTTTCAACGGCTGTTTCAATCCGTCATATCTCTGAGTAATAATCCTGGGCCGCATCTTCAAGGTCAAGAGATACCCTTTCCTCATTGAGAGTAAGAGTCTTCCCCGATCTCCGGATTGCAATACCATCGACAAAGACATCCAGGCACCTTGTTCCGGAGTAAATTAGATTTGAAAGAACCCTTCTACTGCCTCTTCCTCTTGGACGCATTCGAATATCGGTTAAGTCCCATGTAACCCAATCCGAAGACCCCTTTGTGGCAAGTTGCCAAGTCTCCAAGGGGTTCAGTATTGTCGCATCCCAATGATCATGCTTCTGTATCAGACTCGCAGTCTTCGCTTCAGCCCTCATATCCAAGCCATTGTTACTGGCGGCCCCATCAGTACCCAGTCTAACATCAACTCCCGCTTCAATCATGGCTGGATAAGACATAGTTCCACCACAGGCTAACTTCTGGTTAGATACCGGGCAGTGAACGGCGTGCGAATTATTCCTTGCGAGAATCCTCATCTCCTTTTTGGTCACCCATCCACAGTGAGCGCAGACAGTCCCCTCAGTGAAATAATCGATCGAGTCTAGGTACTCAATAGGATACATCCCCGTCTTCTCATGGCACTGTGCTACCTCTTCTCTAGTCTCAGAGGTGTGGATATGCAATCTAGCACCCAATTCTCTGGACATCTCGCTGGCCTTTCTCAATACTTCTTCCGAGCATGTATAAACAGCATGTGTGGCAATCCCAATCTCTACCCTTCCAGAACCAAGAGGCCCAGATCTAATCATGCTCTCCAGCTCTTTGATGGCGTTGCCACTGTCTTCTTCCCCCTCTTCAGCTGGAGGCCAGTCGGTTGTCGGACCACAGACTATACCTCGTATCCCCGAATCAGCAACTATCGGTGCAATGGCTGAGGGGTAATGATACATATCGCATGCAAATGTCGTCCCACCTGAGATCATCTCTGCTACGGAGGCTCTAGTTCCTATCGATGCTAGCTCTGGAGTCAAATTCCTCTCACTTGGGAAAATGCTAGTTTGAAGCCAGTCCATCAGGGCCATACCTTCTCCCATACTCCTATTGAGTGTCATTGGGAGGTGTGTATGCCAATTCTGGAGGGATCTTGTAATCAGGAGCTCGCTCCCATCTATAATTTCGACAACATCCTCATCGCCGTTGCTTACTGAGAAGGACCCATCTTCATGGAGTAGGAAATCACCTTCTCTGACCAAACCATCGTGATCAATCAAGCGACTTTCAGTGACCCTTCGGGTACCAGAATCCATGAGCATGCGAGAGGATGTCACTCCTCAAGGTTACCATCACTAGTTGCTTCTTGCAGTCGGCATGAAAGGTATCAGTCTTGTCGCAAGGCTTTCCATATTTCTGGTCTGGATGTATACTTTGCCGGAACCATTGAATTCCAAAACAATACCTTCTCCACCTAAGATTGCGGACCCCATTCCTCCGACTTTGGACCCGTTGTAGGTTAATCCGGAGGTAAACGCCACAACGTGGCCGTTGTCGACTACCACTGGATCGCCTGGAGAGACGTCTACTTCCTTGATTGCACCATATGAGGTATAGAATACCTTGCCTTCAACTCCTCTTGGAGTGTATGCTCTGAGGAAGAATGCCCCCTCCCTAGAAAACAGAGCCTTCGCGCCTTGGAATTTTGTATCCGTGTCAACACTAGGGGTGCATGCCATGAATGCCCCCCCTTGCATGAAGAACTCCTCTCCGGGGGCCAAGTCGAACTCCTTTATGTCGCCCGGGGCACTGGGGGCCAAAGATACCCATCCACCAGAGCCACCAGCTGTGTACGTATTCACGAAGAACGACTCCCCTCCGAATGCTGATTTAGCCATACTCTTCAGGAATCCACCGATGCCTCCCCCGCCTCCCATTCCGGTCTTCATATCGACACCTCTTGATTGAGCCACCATAGCGCCCGGCTCCACCTTGAGGGACTCTCCAGGTCCTAAGTTGGCGGTCATTAGCGTAAATGCGGGGCTGAACTCGTAGTCTACATCCATAAATGTCTGAACTACCGCGGAGTTTTCAAATTTGGGGGCTTCAAATCATACATTCTGCCTTGAGTTTACTAATTATTTCTCCCTCAGAATTTTTCATCCATGCTTCGATAATATCTCCTTCTTTCATCGGACCTACCCCCTCGGGAGTACCAGTCCACACCAGATCCCCGGGACTTAGCCCATACCAATTTCTTAGATGCCCCATTATCGAATCCAGCGAATGAACCATTAAATCCGTATTCGCTTGTTGCTTGACTTCACCATTTATCGATAATCCGATCTCCATTATCCCAGGTTCCCATGAGGACCATGTTCCAAGTACACCTGACCCTCTGAAACCCTTTCCTTCAAGCCAAGGCCAGCCTTTCTTCTTTGCCAAAGTCTGGCGAGTTCTATTCGTAGTATCGCAACCAACACACATCTCCACCGGTTCTAGGTTATCCCCCAATCTGACCACCATCTCTACTTCGTAGTCAATATGTTCATCAGCCAACAGACAAATCACATTCTTTCCTTCACTATCTGATTCCACATGTGATGTGGGAGGCATAAGGAAAAAACGAGGATAGTCGGTCACATCCCCCTTGATCTCCTTCGCATGCCCAGCATAGTTTCTGAATACGGCCCAGCCGACAGTCATAACTCTCGCAATACCTACAACCACATTATTACATCGATAAAACTCTCAGCAGGTTGAAGAGAGCCGGTATACCGACTTACCCTGATGGCGGAGGACCCGTATCGCACTCTTGGAGTTACAAACGACTCTACAGACGCCGAAATTAAGCGGGCCTACAGGAAGCTAGCGAGACAATACCATCCTGATAGAAATCCGAACGACACAGCTTCTGAGGAGAGGTTCAAGTCAATCCAGAACGCATATGATTTGATAGGCTCCTCTGAAGCTAGGAGGGAGTGGGATCAGCAAAGAAGAATGGAGAACATGTTCGGAGGGGGACCGGGATTCTCTGGATCTGGGTCAGGTTTCGATTTCAGTGATATCATTTCTCAGTTCATGGGTGGAAGAGGAAGCTCGGGTTTCGGTTTTGAATCTAGATCTAGCAGAGCAAGGCCTAGCAAAAGCTCCCCTAGAGCCTCATTCCGGGGGGCAGATATCGAAGCGGGCCTAGACGTGACACTAGAAGAAGCGATCAGCGGGACAGAGACAAAATTCTCTCACAGGAGACTCAAGAGGTGCGACAAATGTGGCGGAGATAGTTTTGGTACGTCCAGGGCCTGCTCTAAGTGCAATGGTACTGGAGTTCAGACCAAAGGTAGTACGATTAGCGTGAAAGTACCTGCTGGTGCAATACACGGACAGCAACTCAGGCTACGAAAGATGGGCCATGAGCACCCCCAGGGAGAGTCAGGTGACTTGTTGATTACTTTGAGATTGGATGCACAAGAGGGCAGAAGATGGGAGGAGGGAAGAATGATTCAGGAGGTCCCAGTCAAGATTTCCACATTACTCCTTGGGGGGAACGTAAGAATCACCACCCCCAAGGGTAGTAGGATACAGATAGAAGTTCCCGAACGAACAAAGATTGGAGACAGATTGAGAATACAAGGACACGGATATCAAGGTTCGGATTTGGACATAGAATTCGTACTTATGGAGACGGAAGAGCTCACTCAAAAACAGAAGGAGGCGCTGAATCATTTGAGGGACTCCGGACTATGACCAATCACAACTACTCAAATACAGGCCCAATGGCCCATGAACGTGCGTGATTTCTCACGAGTCGCAGACTACCTTATTCCCAAGAGGAGGAAAGTCCATCTTTCGGTATTTATCTTCTCAATTCTGATGATTCCCGGAGTTCTGGCCACATTTGAGCCTATTGATATAGAATCTTACGAGATGGAGTCTCCGGAATTGGATGCCAACATGGTATTCAGGGAAGAGTTTACTGCCGCAGGAAATATCTGGGGATTTGGAATCTTTGTCAGAGATGAGGGCGACTTCGGGAAACTTGGATCTGATGTCACAATGATTGCTGACTATACAGGAGAGAATTCAGGTTTAGAAGTCCCCAAGGGAGGGATATTGAATCTTACAGTTTTAAGAGAAATTGACGTAAATGCTGATACTCTCAGAAACCACAACGTCTCGAAGTTTTTTCTTCCAATCGCCTCTGAGATTTCGGGGGATCCGGCAGTAGGGATGCTGGATCTAGCATCCGATTTCCGATCTTTCATGTCGGGCAACTCATCACTTACCCAGCCTAGAATCAATCCATACAAACTTGCTCTTACTCTTGATCTCGAGGAATCAATGGACCCAGCACCAACAAACTGGACAGATTGTGGAGTTTTGGAATGCCTAACATTCGATGATCCAAGAATTACCCAAGACCATATCGATCTGGCCGCACACAGGATGGCAAACAGTAGCAATGGATCATTCCTGAGGTTCTTGTCTAATGATAGAGCCTTCACTCCTGATCCAAGTAGCCCTGTTATCGGGCCAATAAATCACACAATTGGTGAAGATGGAAATTTGCAATCAGACATATGGGATAGGGGAAGATGGTCAGCCTCATCGGCCTGGTTAATCGTTAATCTTGATAGGGAGGAGATGCAAGAAAGCGGGTGGACTTTCTCGTGGAAGAATGCTACGACAGACTTCGGTTACGATATAGATGGATTCACGCTGATAACAGACCCGATTAGATACTCATTCGAGTACTGCGAGGATAGAGAAGAGAATAACCAGCCACTGTGCTCCGTAGAGTGGCTCTATCTGTCAATCGAAGAAGATCTCAGAGAGACGGACGAGCATATAGTAACACTAATGTTCGCAGAAGGGATCAATGTGGAAATCAATAGAGAGCTTCTTTCCAGTGCTTATCTGCTGGTAGCAATGTCAGTAATTGTAGTCTTCCTTCTTTGGATTAATCTCCGTAGGATATCAGATGTAGCCATAGTTTCCACTAGCTTGGTAGTCTCACTTATCTGGATGTATGGGCTAATTGGTTGGGCAATGATTTTTGGAGAGAGGACAGGTTTTGAATTTATTTTTCGCTCCCAATTTTCTAACCTGCTACCCATATTAATATTGGCTCTGGAGATTGATGATAGTTTACACTCTCTACATAGATACAAGGAGGAAAGACGAGGAGGGAGGACAATAGAGGAGTCGTGCAGGACCTCAATAAGTAAAGTTGGACTTGCTGTTATGCTTACCTCAGTTACCACCATTGTCGCCTTTTCAGCAAATCTCACCTCTAGTATCGCCGCATTGAGATCATTTGGAATAGAAGCTGGAATCGGGGTCATGTGTGCCTTTTTCTTGACGGGACTCTGGGTCCCTCTGACGAGAATGGACATAGACGAGTGGCTAGATTCCAAGGGGAGACTCATTGAAGAAGATCCAGATAAAATCCATATGGTTCCCAAGGCATGGTTGTCTTCTATTACAACGAAGTCATTCAAATCGTTTCCGTTAGTGATAATCACCGTTCTCCTAGTCACAGTTTATGCAGTTCCACTGATGACATCATTAGAGGGGGATTTCCAGGTAGAGGACTTTGTTGAAGAGGAGTCCGATCTGGCAGTAGGAGTGGGTCTGATTAATCAGAGGTTCAGTGATGAGGGAGAGCCTGCCTACATACTTGTCGAGGGGAACATGACAAATCCCAGAGTTCTGGAAAGTATCGAAGAGCTAAGAAATAACATGAATTCTCATAGTCCGGAAGATCCTGATCAGTTCACTAGGTCTCCAGATGGACAAGTTGAGCTTCTTGCCGTCGACCAGATGCTTTGGTACCTGAGAGCGGCCATGGCATGGAATCAGACTCCATTCGAGCAGGCTGGTTGGGATTTTGACTCAAGAGATGGGGGGATTGGCTGTGAAACAGTAGTGATCCCTAACAGAGATTTTGAGTTCATCTTCATACCCTCGACAAACGACAGTAAATCCCTGAAGTTCCTATACGGGTTCATGATGACAAGAGGAGTCCCTGCCAGTGGTGGATATCCAGCACTTTCTCCTAGTATAGTGGGAGAGTTCCTCCAAGTACAGGGAAAACTGGATTACCAGAAACCATGGCTAACCGAAGAAGGCAAATCCCCTGACTACCCCAGAGCGACCTTAAGATTTGGAATATCCAGTCCCGAACAGTTCGCTCTAGTAGAACCAGCTCTGGCACAACTGGAGCAAGACATGTTGCCTCTCCAGAACCTCTCTACAAATCCTTTGAGGGAAAGGGGGTCACTCCAAAATGCTCTCTCCAATGAGCAATACCCAATCTCATGGGCAATCCCAACAGGAGAGCCGGTCGTAAGATTTGTAGCCGCAGACTCGATGCAAGACGATTTGCAAGATACCATTCTTCTCGGGGTTTTACTTTGTTTTGTTACTCTATGGTGGGGATTCAGGGATAATGGCACTACGAAGCAGAGACTGAAGAAAAATATCTCCGAGATTGGCAAAAACAGTCTTCCATTGATTCTGAATGTAATCGTCTTTGTCGTAATATCAATCACACTTGTCGACCAGAGTTATGTAATTCACTTCGCAGTACTAGCTCTTCTGCTATCTCTGATCTTCGGTACAACTCCTTTCGTGTATGCCGGGATTACGACCGCCCCGATTTTCATTATGATAGTATGGCTCTATGCTTTGGTCGATCTATTCGGCTATGGTCTGAACATGGTCACGGTTTCTATCGCTGCGATCTCTTTAGGAGTAGGCGTGGACTATGTTATCCACCTAATCGAGAGATACAGGGAAGAAATCCAAGAAGGCAAGTCCCAATTAGAGTCCGTAGCAGTTGTTGGGGGTGCTTCAGGTTTGGCTCTTTTCGGCTCTGCTCTGTCAGATTTCGCTGGGTTCATGGTAATTAACCAGTCAAAGATGGGGTTCTTTTCCACCTTCGGACTTTTCTGTGCCATTATGATTATCCTTTCGCTGATAGCAAGTATGATTGTGGCACCTGCTCTAATTGGATTACTTCATAGAATTCCAAGTGATGAAATCCCTGTAATGTCGACTAGCTGAGAAAATAGGCCAGAACTAGAGTAATCAAAACCCCTCCAATGATGGATTGGAATATTATCCCCCAGCTTCTGGTTCTGCATGCCCTGGCAATATCCTCATTCTCATGCATCCTACCTCCAGAGGAAGACTCATGGGTGCCTAGAAATCCGTGATATACGCATACCTGTGAGGTAGACTCAAGCAGAACCAACCACCCAGATGTGAAAATCCCGAATAATAATGCGAAAAAGATGGGACTACTACTGGGAGAGGCAAGCACGGAAAAACCGAGACCAAGGAAGATTAGTGCAATACCGCCATAAAGCCTGTTCTTCCTGCCAGCCTCTGAAATATTTCTGATTGCCTTCTTGGCGTCTCCCACTTCCCTACCTCCAAATTCCGAGGGAGTCTCTGAGAGCCGATTCAAGGTCTTTATGTAAGAATTCATATCCAGCCTCTTGAATTCTTTTTGGCATAACTTTCTGCCCCTCAATCAGAAGAGGTCCTGCTAGCTCACCGAATAATATCTTCATTGCGAATCCAGGAATAGGTGCGAAGGCAGGCCTCCTCAGAACCTTGCCTAGAGTCTTTGAGAATGTCTTCTGCCTAACTGGTTCGGGAGCAGTTAGGTTGAACGCACCTTCACAATCCAAATTCATCATCAGGTGGTGAATCGCGTATATTTCGTCATCTAAAGAAATCCATGACATCCACTGTTTTCCACCAGCCAAAGGCCCCCCTCCTCCCATTTTCCAAGGAAGAAGCATCCTCCCCAGGGCTCCTCCGGCAGCTGAAAGAACGATACCGTTTCGTGTATTGACGACTCTTATTCCAGCATCTCTTGCTGAATCTGCGTATGACTCCCACTGAATTACTGTCTCGGTGAGGAATCCATCCCCCGGCGGACTATCCTCAGTCAGCTCCTCGTCATCACGATTTCCATAATATCCAATCGCACTGGCCACGATGAATACCTCAGGCTTTTTCGCTATCTTGCTCATGGTGTCTGATAGAAGAGTAGTAGAGTCCTTTCTTGAGTCGATAATGAGTTTTTTCCGCTTACTATTCCATCTCTTATCCCCAATGCCAGCTCCTCCTAGATGGATAATCACGTCAAATCCCTCAATGTCGTTAGGATTCAGGATACCCTTGTCGGGGTACCAACTAAGCTCTTTGGAGCCTTCCTCTGCCTCTCTTCTTACCAGTCTCCAGACGTCATGGCCACCAGTATCTAGGAATGCTACAAGTTGAGTACCTATAAGCCCGGAAGAACCTGCAACTAAAATTCTCTTTCTTCCGAGATGAGAGAATTTTGAGTGCTCCTTCAGATCTCTCTGTAACCTTAGCTCCCTCGCCTTGAACATCCTTGAGATTCTTCCCCTAACTAGAAGCCCCCCAAGTATTCTGTCCGCAAGGTTACCAAGGGGTCCAAATGGAACTTGATAGGTCACTTCATCCTTGACAGTAGTGGTTCCGTTAACTTCTGATAGGTTGTGGTCGTGATTCCATGACCAAAATGGACCTTTGATCATTGTGTCGGCAAAATGGTTGGGTGGGTCATACGCGGTGTGCTCAGCTACCCAAGTCATCTTCAGGAATGGAGCACCGGGAGCTGGGAACCTGAAAACCCTCTGTGACCCAACTTCCAATGAATCATCTGCACGAACTTCCTCTGCTACCTCCCATGGAGGCATAAGCCTCCTGAACGAGCCTTCATGTTCAAACCACTGAAAAGTTGTTTCGATATCCGCATCCACAACAGATTCATGAGTGTATTTGTACATCTAATCACCATGGTGGGCTCTTCGGGATTGGAGCGTCTTCCGCCCATCTTGAGATGTAGCGCTCTAGTTTGAGCTTCTTCTTGGTGTTCGCTGAAGACATGTATCTAATCTTTCCAAAAATTGGCCTCTCCGGTCCCCATGCTCTGTCATGCCTTCCAAGTACCCAAAATATTCCAGTGTAGGAGTTTGGGTCTCTTCCATCCAAAGCCCATCTGTCATTGATTCTAATCATCCAATCAGCGGCAGTTTCAGGGTCCGGAGACCACTCTAGTATTCTCTTCCCCCACAACATTCTGAGGTAGTTGTGCATATGTCCCGTTCTCAGAAGCTGTCTTTGGGCCGAATTCCAAACCTCATCATCTGTCTTGGCACCCTCTATTTCCTCGAAAGTGTAACTTGCCCGCTGGTCGTTTCTGTGTTCGTCCAAAGTTTTCATTGCCCAAGAGGGTATAGAGTCCAGGGTATCGTGGTCTCTCCTGAAGTTGGCGAAGTTGAATCCTAGCTCCCTCCATGTGATGATTTGGTCCATGAAGGATTCCGCTGATTCAGAAAGTCCCCACCAACCAGACCTGTGGCCCTTACCTGTGTCTTCAATGCAAACTGAATCATATGTCCATTCTTCTTTATCCATAACCGCCTTAACTATCCTGAATGAAGAAATATGTCCGAAGTGTAACCAGGGAGAGAGACCACTGACGGCAGGGTTATCTGGATCATTTCTTCCTTCAGAGTAGTTCGCTAGCCTGTTTTCAATGAAGTTACCGAGCCTACTTACAGATTCGTAATGCCCTCCTCGGACTGATTCAACAGGAAACACCTCATGATCGATATTCAGTGGAGCCATGGCCTTTTTGCCAACCTCACCTCCCTCAGCAACCCTCCAGATCCACTCAAGAGGCGTAAACTCTAGTTCGAGTTCTTTAACAAGTTTCGACAACTCCGATTTTTTTAATGTAAGATCGGATTTTACTCCGTCCATAGGGCTTTCACTTGGAAATGTGGAGAGGGCACTGTGAAGGCTTCTCTGGACATGTTTCCTGAACGAATAGGCTGTCTTGTGTGCTTTTTCAGCGTAGTTCATAGGTAGTATTCCGTTAGAATCTACGGCCTCCACAGAAACCTCGCTTGACAGACTAGCTCTATCCATCACCCATCTGGGAAGATACGTCGGGTAATCATCGATGATTATCGAGCATGCCTTTGAGGAGAGCTTCCTGAGCATCCCGTCCCCAGAGTCGATATGGTTCTCGATCCATGGGATATACGTAATCCCATGGTCGTCGAATGTAGACATATTGTCCACCATCCCTTGTGCAACGAATGTGAGAACCCTCTCACTTGACCACTCGTGCCTGACTGAAATGCACTCGATTACCAACAGTGGTTTGTTTAGACTAATGCTGACGTCTATGGCTCTTTCAAGTGCAGCATTGTAATGGTATCTTCTCGTAGATGTCATCCAGTAGAGAACAAACTGTCCAGAGGATCGGACTTCTTTGTCGTTTATCTTGCGAACTCTAGGAGAACCAAAGGTAACCTGCCCTCCCATCACGTCCAACATGCCCTTTTCTATCAAGATGCGCATATAAGGCGGTGTTTTCACGCCTACTGGATATCAAACACTCATTCATAACCTCGGACAATTACCGGGAATTATGACTATTCAAGTCAAATCAGATGCTGAACCAATAGAAATTGAAGCTGACGCATACCTGCCCACAGAGTATGGAAACTTCAGAGTGAGCGTTACTCTGGATGAGGCTGGAAAGGAGCACTCGCTCCTGTACACCGGCGACCTGTCCGGTACTGAATCACCCCTAGTGAGGATTCACTCAGAATGCCTCACTGGAGATGCTTTCGGCTCGATGAAGTGTGACTGCGGCCCCCAATTAAAGACCGCGATGAGAAAAATTCAGGAGGCTGGATGCGGGGCCATTGTGTACCTAAGGCAAGAAGGTCGAGGAATCGGCCTACATTCCAAGATTCAAGCTTATGCTCTGCAAGATATAGGCTACGACACATTGGATGCAAATCTAGCTCTAGGACTCCCGGCTGACGCCCGTGACTACACCATTGCGGCTAAAATGCTCGCTGACGCCGGAGTGAATAAAGTCCGCCTAATGACGAACAATCCAATGAAGATACAAGGGCTTCGTGATAACGGAATTGAGGTCGATCGCAGAGTCGAGCACATATCTGGTGTTACTGTTGAGAATATCAACTATCTCTCCACTAAGGGAAAGAGAATGGGCCACATACTTGACATATAGGAAGCTCCAGCGGAGTTGAGGGGATAATCATGTCATCGATGATCGGAGAGAAAGCACCTGACTTCAACCTGAAGACAAGTGATGGGGTCGACTTCGATTTCAGTGAACTGGAGGGATCCTGGAAAGTACTCTTTTTTTACGCAAAAGCAGGTTCTCCTACTTGCAAGAGGGGGTGCCTAACTTTCAAACAACAATACGACCTTTTTAGATCACTAGAACCCCCCGTAGAAATTATCGGTATCAGTGAAGATTCGGTAAAACAACACAGGGAATTCAAGAGCGAACTCGATCTCCCTTTCACACTCCTATCTGACCCCGACAGAAGCGTCGCTGAAATGTTCAACGTACCAGTCCACCTTGGGACATTCCCCGCTAAGTCCTCATTTGTTATAGGGCCTGACAACACAATTCACCATGTTTACGACTGGCTCTTCAGACCAAGAAGGCATGTAGCAAAGATTCTCGATGCACTCAGCAGAATTACCGATGGGGGAAGATTTTCCTGATGTGGAATCAGATACTAACAGATGCAGGACTCTCCGAAAGGGAGATCAACGCGTTGACCGTATTATCACGCAAGCCTAACATCAAAGCTAGTGAGCTGGCTAAGGAGCTAGATACCACAAGATTAGATGCCTACAACTCCCTCGAAAGACTGCAAAGAATAGGATTAGTCACAACAACTGCAGATAGGCCTATGAGATTCTCAAGCCCCCCCCTTGATCAGGCAGTGACACATCTAATTGAAATTAGAAAGGAACAACTCAATCGAATAGAGCAAGGTCTTGAAGACATGCAGACTGGAGCCAAGTATTCCTCGGTCATTGAGAGTAAACCTCTCGATGATGAACCAAAGTTCGCTGTGTTAAAAGAAAGAGTGCACATAATGAAGAGAATCGAGAAGATATCTGAAGGAGCAAAAAAGGATATTGTCCTAACACTTGGAAAATTTGGAATACTTCACCTTTGTAGAAGTAGCGCATTACAGGCTGTGAATGATGCCGCAGTTCGAGGCGTCAGCGTCAGAGTACTTTCACAACTTGAGAGGAGGACAATAAGGTTCTATCAAGATCTCCATGAATCAATTGATGTCCGACACTCTGATGACTTGGATGCCCAGGGAGCGCTCGTCGACGACTATGAGGTTATCCAATACCTGAACATGGAGTCCAACCCTGTTGGAAGGGGCAAGAATGATGCAGCCTTAATGGTCGAGTCAGAGTCATTCGCCGAGTCTCAAAGAAATCTTCTCGATACCATCTGGGAGGAGGCCGTACCCTACGAAACTGCATCGAAGAGATTCACCGAGGAAAGGATAGTTGATCCGCTGAAGCTCACGATAGATAGTGGCTCCTTCCTTGAGAAAATCAGAGAAGTCCTGCAGATATCAGACGATATTCCCGAAGAAGATACCCCATTCAACCCGGATGCCTTCCTTGCTTCAGGATTAGAAATCAGCGATGCTCGAAGGAACCTTGAATCAGGGGGTATTGAGGCCCTATCTGCTTTCGGAATAGATATTGAATCACTTCTAAGACAGGTAGGAAATAGGGTAGGAGAAGAATTATCTTTCTCATTGAGAAACATAGAAGGTAATATCGAGTATCTTAACGAGATCATGGACTGGTGGGAGTTTGCAGGGCTTGGACAGCTAAGCTACGATATCGATCCAGAATTCCATATTCTAGTCGAGCATCCTAACGATAAACCAGGAGTTCTGCCGATACATTCTCTCGATGATGGGATAATCGAGGGGGCCTTGTTAGCAAGATACCCAGAAGAGTCAGGAGTGGTAGTAACCAGGAATACCTTAGAAGACAAGAAAAATACCGTTAGATATGATATAAATTTCAATAGCCAGCTCTTAGAATAGATACATCACATTATATCATCACCGCCATGCCAATATATTGTGCGTTTGCTCAAGTTCGCCCTTTTCATGAGGCAGGTGACTAGAAAGTCCCCAGCAAATCTGGACTGGATACAGAAGCAAGGACTTCTTGCCGTGAAGCTAGCACAGATTTTCGCTCTCAGGCCTGACATAATCAGCCTTGAGAAATGCAAGCAACTCCAGACCTTGTATAGCAGCGCCTCAACAATTCCAACTGAGAACGTATTCAAAATTCTAAAGGAGAAAGCTCCAGACTCATATCACGAAAATATCTCATGGTTCGATGTAGAACCTCTAGCAGCTGCATCGGTAGGACAGGTTCACAAAGCCAAGCTAAAAACCGGTGAGAAAGTGGTCGTCAAAGTAATCAAAGAGGATCACGAGAGAAAATTCAAAAGGGACGTCAAGAGGATGACTCGATGGCTAAAATTAGCCATGATTTTATCTCCTAAACTTAGAAGAGTGGGCAACCCAATCGCGCTCTTGGAGCACGTCCAAGACTACACTCTAAGGGAGCTTGACTTGAGGAATGAAATTATTGGAGCTTCAAAGCTAAATGCCATCAGGGAGGAGCTTTCTGGGGACTTCCCAATGAAAAGGCTAAGATTTCCCAAATACTACCCGGAACTCTCAAACAGACACGTTTTGGTATCGGAGCTTATTGATGGTCAGACGCTTGAACAGGGAATAATCAAATCTAACTTAGCTTGGGAGGACTTGCTTGAATTATTTCGAATCCATGGAGCTTTTATGTTCGGAGTCGGTATCTTCCACGGTGATTTACACCCAGGTAATTGCATCCTCGACAAACAAGGAAATTTTGTTTTCATTGATAATGGGGCAATTTGCGAGGCTCCAAGAAAGGTTAGCAATTCTCTTTTCAACTTCTTCTATCACCTCTCATCAAACGACAAAGACCTAGCTTTCGAATCTCTGATTTCACTTGCAGAAAGAAGGCCAAGATCTGTAAAAGTCGAGGAATTCAAAAAAGATATGCATGAGATTTACAAGGACTTCGAAAACCTCAGCGTCGGCCAGCAAAGCCTAACCGAGGTAATGATGAAAACTGTAAGGTCTGCAGTAGAAAACGCCGGTGCAGATTATGGTGAGGAGGGGTTCCCGATAATCCGGTCACTGATGTACATGGATGGTCTGGTCATAAGGACCTATCCAGAAGTTAAATTAATCTCCGAGATGACAGGATCATTAAATGAGTTCAAATCGGGTTTAAATCTAGGGTGAATAAAATGACAAAACACAGTGACGTAGTTGTAGTAGGTGCAGGACCAGGCGGATTAGCGTGCTCTATGCTTTTGGCTAAAGCAGGGGTGAACGTCACCATTTTGGAGAAGTCTGATGGTGTTGGAGGAAGAACCAGGGTGTTTGAGAAAGACGGCTTCAAGTATGACAACGGCCCTACATTCTTTCATTATCCAGAAATTGCCGAAGAGATTTTTGAGGCTCTCGGACTTGATGCCAGAGAGGAACTTGGTCTGATAGAATTAGATCCTAACTATAGACTTGTTTTCGGTGCTGGTGGAAGCATAGACGCCAGCACAGATCTTGAACATATGGTCTCTCAAATTAGAGAACTCTGTGGAGAGGATAATGCAAACGGGTTCAGGAAGTATATTGAGGACAACAGGACGAAACTAGACCTTTCTAAGAATTGCTTAAATTCCCCTTGGAGAGGACCTACTGACCTGTTGAGTCGAAGAGCAATGAGAGTAGCTAAAGTCCTCAGACCCTGGAGGAGCGTATCATCCGACCTCTCTAAGGTGTTCTCCGATGAGAGAATGCAGCTTGCTATGTCATTCCAGACAAAATATCTCGGAATGAGCCCGTTCCAAGCTCCCAGCCTCTTCACTATCCTGGCTTACCTGGAGTACGAGCACGGTGTGTTTCACGCTGAGGGGGGATTGGGAACTATAACCCAAAAGATGGGCGAAATAGCCAGAGATCTGGGAGTTGATATTAGGCTAAACGAACCAGTGAATGATTTCGTTTTCGAAGGTAAGAAAGTAGTTGGAGCCGTCACTGAAAATGGCACTTACACAGCAGATAAATTCGTCATGAACGTAGATTTTGCTACTGGAATGAAAGGATTAATTCCCGATAAGTTGCGTAAGAAGTGGTCCAACAAGAAGCTAGATGAGAAATCCTATTCATGCTCGACCTACATGCTCTATCTCGGTTTGGATAAATTGTATGACACGCCTCATCACCAAATTTACGCCGCAAAGGATTACCAGAAAAACCTCAAAGAGGTAACGGAGAACAAAGTGACTTGGGACGACCCTTCGATTTACGTCCAAAACGCCTGTGTCACAGACCCAACAATGGCCCCCGAGGGCCACTCCACAATCTACGTTTTAGTTCCTGCTAGTAGCTCACATGAAGGAATAGATTGGGAAGAGATAAAGGACGAATATATGGATGTGATACTTGCCCAAATGGAGAATCTTGGTTTTGAGGGGATAAAAGATCACATTGTCTCCCAAACCATAGTCACACCAGATGATTGGGCATCTCGAGATATCTACAAAGGAGCGGTGTTCAATCTTGCTCATGGCCTTGATCAGATGCTATGGAGGAGACCACAAAACAAGTTTGAGGAGCTTGAAAGCCTCTACCTTGTTGGAGGGGGTACTCATCCAGGGAGCGGACTCCCTACAATTCTTGAAAGTGGTAGAATATCCGCTAAGTTGATTTGTGCAGATATGGGGATAATCCCAGATTGGAATGGCGCTGAAACGTGGTTCGAGGATATCAAGAAGCCTAGAAGCATTGCCAAAGTGAGTTCAGAATAAACGAAAATATGAGTAGGGTAATCATCATGGAAACAATCAACATCATTCTTTTTTTAATTCCCACAGTTTGGATTGGACCATTCTGGTTACTGATGCTCCTAGAGCCGGAATCGGAGAGGACCAAAGACTGGGTACACGGAAATTCTCTTTTTATTGGGCCTTTGGCCGTCTGGATACTAACTACTCTACTCAACCCCGCGGGAATTATTGACTTGATAGCTGGGAACCCACTAGATTTCTTTGATACAATGGTCGAACTTCTCGGAACGGAATCGGGTACTGTTCTGGCTTGGGCCCATTTCGTTGCAGGAGATATAATTGCGACGAGGTGGATGTGGAGGAAGGCTATGGAGAATAACATAGGCCCGAATAAAACTCGAACAATAGTCTTCTTCGGAGTCGTTCTTATGCCAGTGGGCCTGCTATTGCATGTAATACTAAATTCTCAGAACACTTCCAAGCTGGTAGAGGGACAATGATGGATGAAAAATCTGTGTTAATTTCCCTTGATAGAAAAGATACATATTGCACATTAGAATTTTCGGATAATGAGAAGTTCGAGTTGGGATATCTCGAAGTTAGGAAGAATTGTCAGTGCGCAAAATGCAAGCCTAGACAGATTAACGAGCAAATGAAGATAGAATTCTTTGAAGAGATCTCTAGATTGATGCTGGTTAAACCTAAGGTCGAGCAGGTCGGAAACTATGCTCTGCGATTTGAGTGGCCTTCTGGATGCTCGAGTGGAATACACTCTTTCGAACACCTCAGAAAGATATCGGAATCCTCAGGAAAGAAACTCTAACTCTTACGAAGAAGTGAAAAAACCACCTTCCCTCGCAGTAATAACTAGGATGCGGGTTCCCCCTGTACCTTGTTGGTGATTTTATGCCAGATGAATCCTCGGAACCAGATACCGAGAAAATCGAAGATGATGAATGGCATCTATATGCAAATGCAGGTTATGGAGTAGCGGAGTCTCTGGAAGAGGGGCCCTCTGAAGAGGACGATGAAGCTCCAGAAGAAGAGTGGTTCGATGGAGACGATTTCTATAATCAAGGAGCTTCCATAGACTGGGATTCGCCCCCATGTCCAGCCCCACTGGGGATTGCTCATGTCATCAAGATAGGAGTCTGTGATTACTGCCTACATAGGATCAGTGGTAGGAAGACCCAGTCCCAAGGTTTTGAAGGAGGCGCTGAATTGAGAACTGAGGCCCATGCGAGAGATTCTGAGCTTTCAAAGTCCGAGATACCCGAAATATGTCCGCTCTGTGAGAACTTATTCGATGATGTTGGAAATATCGCCGAAAGAATAACTGAGTCATTAAATGGGATAGAACACAAAACTATGCAACTCGGAATCCACCTGCCCAAGGATCTCCTTCAGAGTGAAGACACAATTAGGACCAAACATGGCTCACAAGGGTCAAGACCACTCAAGACATCCTTCGCAACGGCTATTCAAAATGAAATGTTACTAAACTCACCTGGCATATCATTCGTCAAGGACTACCCAGATATCATGGTAACAGTTGACACCCTTACACTCAGAGTGGACACTGATGTTCGACCGGTTTTCATTTATGGGAGATATGAGAAGCTGGTTAGAGGAATACCCCAGACCAGATGGCCATGTCGTTCCTGCAGAGGCCGAGGGGATGGATGTGAAAGTTGTGAGGGAACTGGACTTCAGTACAGTGAATCTGTTCAGGACATAATTGGAGAACCAGTAAAGCAAATTCTGGGGGCTTCAGACACATCATTCCACGGAATGGGAAGGGAGGACATAGATGTCAGGTGCCTAGGATCTGGAAGGCCATTCGTCTTGGAGATAAAGAATCCCAGATTGAGGGAATTCGAACTATCTAAGATAGAGAAAAAAATAAACTCAAATAAACCGGAAAAAGTGAGGGTAAACTCACTCAAATGGTGTACTAAGAAGGATGTAAGTAGGGTGAAGGAGATAAGGTCTGAGAAATCCTACACCATCAGATTCAAGGTTGATAATCCGATATCTGAGCAGGAAGCAGTCAAATCAATAGAGGCTCTTTCAGGCGTCACTCTTGAGCAGGAAACCCCAAAGAGAGTCTCTCACAGGAGAGCAGCAAAGACAAGGAAAAGAAGAGTCACTTCAATATCAAACATATTGGTTGAAGAAGATGAGATTCAGTTTTCCCTGCGGTGTGAAGCCGGAACCTACGTGAAAGAGCTGGTCCATTCCGATGAGGGCCGTACTTCCCCCTCTGTCAGCTCTGTCATTGAAAGAGAATGCGTGGTATTGTGGCTGGATGTGGATGAAATACACGCTGATTGAAACATATAATAATCCGACGCACTTAATAATACGCCTTTGGTCGAGCGCTTCCACGACTTAGGTCGAAGGTGGTAGAATGGCAACGAGAACCCATGGTACTAGGCAGGGAACGAGGTCAATCCTCAAGAAGAAGAAGACGCAGAAAGGAAGGCTCTTCATCAACCGCTCTCTTCACCCATACAAGGAGGGCGACAAGGTATCAATCGTTCTTGACGGGTCACAACAAAAGGGAATGCCACACAGGAGATTCCATGGACTGACTGGCTCGATAGTTAAGCCTCAAGGGAACGCTTTCGTAGTCAGTGTTGTGCAAGGAAATATGCAAAAGACAGTCGTGGCCAGACCTGAGCATCTGAGGCCAGCATAGGAGTGATTTCATGTCGAACCGAGAATTCATAGATTTTTCAACAGTAAGGGATCTTCTAGAGGCAGCGAATGAAAGAAGGGGCGAACTGTCCTACGAGCAGATGATGGCATTGCAACACGCAACTTGGGCAGCTAGCACCAACAGAGGCGGAATAAAGACTGACCCGGAGGTTTTCGCTAAACTCTTCTCCAAGCTAATGGAGAATGACAAGCTAGCCGAAAATCCGGATATCTGTGCTAAAATAGCGGAACTAGCTCCAATGGATGTTTCTGGGGTCAGAGTGATTATTGCAAGTAAGCGAGTCCCCATGGATACATCTGAGATCGAGGAAATCATCGAAATCGTCAGACAAAATGTCCTCTGAAAGTTATTTTCAGCCTCTGTTCATCGACTAAACCATTGATGAGGGGGAACCCCTTCCACTAATCGAGAAATATGCCCGCCGAAGGACCAATCGGTAACAGATTACCCGATGAGAATCGTCTTTCTGGTGAGGCATCAGTGTTGGTACTAGATATCCTTGATAGGAATCCCTCGGGATTCGAGCTTCAGGGACTTTCATCTCCCTCAATGTACCTGGTTAGAGCAAGAATAGATGATGACAAAATCAACTCACCCGGGCTCAACGTTGAAACAAATTCCGGATCTATAGGGGCACTGTCTGAGATTAGATTCAAGGATTTGTCGGCGGAATCTTCGGCATCAATCATCGATGCTGTCCTAGATTCTATTAACTCAGATCCGGATAGACATTTAGGATTCTACAATAGGGCAAATAACCTCTCATTGAAGTATCACGCCTTTCAACTCCTTCCTGGAATAGGGAACTCCAAAGCTATGCAAATGGTAAAGGAAAGAGGAGGCTCAGGATGGTCAGATTTCGGTCAAATAGACAAATCCTGCGGTATAGATTCAGCCAAGCTCCTAGCGGAGAGATATGTTGGAGAGATGCAGGACCCTTCAGAATCTCCAAGCTTGCTGGACCTTCTAGTCCGCTCCGGGATTTAGAAGGAGGAATCATCTTGGAAAATCTGGATGCTAGGATGCTAGTTGACTTACTAAGAGACAGGATAAGCCCAGACAAGAATTTAGGCCAGCACTTTATTCTCGATGAGAAAGTTATTTTTGAAGCCATCTCAATGTGTAATGACATAGAGAGACAAGTGACCAAAGAATCACATGTTCTTGAAATTGGCCCAGGACCTGGCTCACTTACTCTAGAATTACTCAAAACAGGTGCGAGGGTAACTGCCCTCGAGATTGATCAGCAGGCAGTAATACACCTTGGGAAGGTATTCGCCGGACTGGAACAAAGACTTTCGGTTTCCCATGTTGATGCACTGTTGGCCGAATGGCCAAAAGACATAACACATGTAATCGCGAACATTCCTTATGGTATCTCAAGCCCTATTCTAGATAGAATTCAGACTCATCATCAGAAAAATCCATTCGAGGCAGTGGTCCTGTTAGTCCAAGAAGAGTTCTCGGAGAGAATGTCAATGAACGGTGGACCAAGGAGTATCGGGCCACTGGGACTATCACTTTGGATGGACTTCGATATCCACACGGGTTCGAAGGTCCATCCTGGAGCATTTTCTCCTCCTCCAAGAGTAAACTCAAGACTGATTATGCTGGAGCCTAGAAATGGAGAACCAAGGGTAACTGACCGGAGACTCTTCAAAATGGTTACAAAACACTGTTTTGCAAATAGAAGGAGAAAGATGCGTACCTTACTTTCCAAGCCACCTAAGAGGATCAGCAGGATTAAGGGCTGGCACAAGTCTAGGTGGGAGGAAGCAATTGTACAACTTTCGAGTAATCCAATTGATGGAATGAGGGATGGCTGGCTCGAATTCAGACCAGATGATTTGCTAATCGAGGAATGGCCGTCTCTATGCGATCACTTCTCTTTATTGAACCAAGAAAATTGATACTCTAGTCATCGCCTTGATATCTCCCCCCCCTCTCGGGTGGGCACGGCCTGTTACCAGTCCCGTAGGCATTTGAGGTCAAAACAATGGCAAAGAAGGACACTTATTTGGCTCTCTTGAGGAGAGGAATCGATGAGAATACAGCTCAGATTCTATCTGATGGAGGTATCAAGGTCGGAGACCTAAAGAAAATGGATGAAGACACCCTGATGAACAATTACGGGTTGAAGAAAGATATAGCTACTTCAGTAATCGAAGCCGTAAAGTCTGGTCCTAGAACATCCAGTAAGCAGAGATTCCTCGCGGACGTCCTCTCCAAGGATGGACAACAGAAAGTGGACAAGATTGAGGAGCAGAGATTCAAGCGTGAGCAGAAGGATTTGCTGGCTGAATTACTGGAGAAGAAGGAGCAGTTGAGGATGGCCAGAGTCGAGGCCTTTAGAAACAAGAAGCTTGTTATGAATCGACTGGGAAAAACAATCGAGTTGATTGTGAAGCTTGAAAATACATTCGATGACGAATCAAAGGATGAGCAACGCTCCAAGATAAGGGACCAATTAGAGACAAGGGGCCTCGAGGCTGCCAGGGATCATGAAATGCTGGAGCTAGTTGGAACTCCTCAGGACATAGTTGACTTCAGGAGAAAAGTAGCACCTGTGTTGTGCATGTATGCATGCCCCAGGTGTGGAGAGGAGATGGACCCTAGGGGCGGTAATCTAATGGATGATATGTCAGATTACATTTTCATCTGTTGGGAGTGTGAAGAAGAATTCAGATCTCCCATGGCAGAATCAGTGGAACATCAGCTTTCAAATGGTTCCAGAATCTCCATCAATCCTCGAATCAAACCAAGATTACCAGTCGTTAAGCCCCCCAAGAAAGTCGACAAATCATCGGTAGTTGAGCTAATGATGAGAGATCTAGAGTCAACAGGGGCTTCAGCTGAAGAGCTTGAGGCAGCAGTAGAATCAAGCAAGCTTTCAGGTGGATTAATGGATATAGATGATTGGATAGATCAGACTCTGGCGGCTAAGGGATACATCCAGGCACAAGAGGATCGTGAAGATTTCATAATTGCTACAGGGGCAGGTGCGACCAAATTTAACAAGTGGATGAAGAAGGCTGGTTTGCGCTTCAATAAGCAGACTGGTAGGTGGTCCAGAGGCGACTTCTGAGGAATCGCATGACCGATGAAACGCTGTCAATTAGATTTTTCAGAGGAAAGTCTGAGATCGGCAAATCAACAATTATTGAAAATCTTACCATCTTGGATTTAGCTGAGGATGCAGGAGTAGAAATCCCAAGAAATTGTACCTCAGGGACATGTGGGACATGTATCGTCAGGCTGATTAGTGGAACTGTCCCGATTCCAGACCAGATACCCCCCGGTCTTGATGAGTACTTGATAAACGAGGGAGGAATACTTTCTTGTTGCCTATACCCAACTACATCGTGTGAAATTGATATCACTCCTCCAATTTAGGTGAAAGAATGGCTGATTTCACTGATACCAGGTTTCTGGCATTCTTGATATTCGATGTGGTAGCAATATCAATCGCCATCTGGTGGATCACAAGGAAGCTTAAGTCAAAGCTACAGGAAGTAGAGGATAGAAAGAGCAGGAAGAGAAATTAAACACAAGCCCCTCATTCATTTACTGCAGCTGTCCACCTATCAGAATGAGGAATACCGACAACCTCTATGTGACAGGCAAGAACACCACTCTGACCGCCAATCAACTCCCTCAGAGAAATCAGGTCATCAATACAGCAAGGACAATGCGGGTGTGTAGGCTGAATCCATAGTTGTACAATCCCTGACTCATCTACGTCGACCCCTCTTAGAATCGACTCATCTGTCAACTCCTTTCCGTGAGGTTCCTTCCTCCCCCGGAGTACTCTGGCAACTCTTCTCTGTGCGACTTCACGTGCCTTTGTCATCTTACCACTCCGTGTAAACTGGGAAGGAATCACCCGCAGTTAAGCACTCCATTCCTTCAGAAGATCTGAACCACGTATCTTCATTCCCAATCGATCCTTCAGGATGGATAACCTTGGGCTCAACAGCCATCGTCCCGCCTTTGGGCAATGGCCTATCGAAGCCTCTAGCTACAACAGGAGTTTCATCAAGCTCTAGTCCAACTGAATGCCCGAGGAAGCTAGACTGATCCTTCCCCATCCCCATTAGATTTTCAGAGTGACCCATTTCACTAGCAAGAGAGTAACCAATTTCCCATGCCTTTGAGCAATTATCCCCCTTCCCCAGTGATGTAACCACCGCCTTTCGTACCTCAACCATGTCATCTAACCTAGAATGCCAAAGCTCACTAATCTTTCCGGCACTGAAAATCCTCGTACAATCAGATACATACCCCCTGTGGAGATGGACGATATCGACTAGCACTGGCTCATTCTCCCTAACTTTTCTGAAACCAGCTCCAAGGGATGAGATTGGGCTGGCACCAAGTCCGCCAATGGCAGAGTCGAAATATGAAGGGACAGAACCCGATGGTCCAGAGGCGATGACAACTCTATCGCAGTCCATAGGCCATTTTCTCATCCTTATCCTACCTCCAAAACCTAAATCCCTACTGATACTGTCTGCGACGGATGCAATCTCAAGCTCGGTTCTCCCAAGCCCTCCGTAATCCTCAACAGCTTGGAACATTCTCTTGTTTATGTCCCCACTCTCCTTCAGCATCTCAATCTCCCACTTCGATTTCTCCTCTCTAAGGGAATACAGTATTTGCGTACAGTCCTTAATTTCCCCCTCCATCAAGGATATCTTATTGTTAATGAATGACCATCTTTCGACCGGAACCTTTCCAAGAAGCATCGCAGGTTTTTCTGTATTGCCACATCTTCTCAAAGAATCTTCTAGCTCACTCATTCTGGGCTGTTTTGATATTTGATGAGGAGAGGCACTTCCACCAGATTCATACTTGGCCCTATCAAGTGATCGCCTAACCCAATGATTATTTTCAATACCAGAACCATCCGCCCCAATTAAGAAAATTCCATTTTGCCTACCTCCAGTAAGCCAGTACAGCTCTACTGGATCGTCAATCATAGCGCTCTTGATCCCATTTTCAGCAAGAGCTTTTGAGAGCCTCTCTTGGCGATTTGATAACTCAGAGACAGGAACTCTCCAATCCTGGCCATCCGGTCCGGATATCAAACCAACGTCCCACTCCACGTGCCTCTTCCGGGCCTCCTCATCAAAGGTATTTGGGATGATGGACACGAAGTGGAACCCCAATGGCCATAGGTGAGAGTGCTCTGGGACCCCTTGTGACAGGAGTTCTGTCGCTTGATGATGTCTCTCTGGACGGTAAAGTTGTACTGCTTAGGGTGGATGTCAATTCCCCGATGAATCCGGAGAACATGGAATTCCTAGATGATCGGAGATTCACTGAATTCCTGCCCACTCTAGATGATCTGTCTTCGTCTAAGGTTGTGATTATTTCTCACCAATCAAGGCCTGGAAAATTAGATTTCACATCAACGGAACCTCACTCCAAATTACTATCCAGATTAACAGGAAGAAAGGTTGATTTCGTTCCCGATGTCTGTGGAGAGTCTGCAATCCAAGCCATAAAATCCATGGAAGATGGGGATGTACTATTTCTCAATAATGTCAGAATGCTGGACGAAGAGAATTCAATGAAAAAGGCAAGCCAGCAAGAACTCGCCAAATCTGAGATCGTAAGAAAACTCTCCTCAGTCGCAGACGCATACGTCACAGATGCATTCGCCACGGCTCACAGAAGCTCTCCATCACTCACTGGGTTTACCAACGAGATTCCCTGTATAGCTGGAAGATTGATGAAAAGGGAAATTAACGCTCTCAGGACCGCGGTTTATGATCCTCCTAGGCCATATGTAGCGATTCTAGGAGGGATCAAGTGCGATGACTCACTCAGAGTAGCAAGAAACCTAATTCAGAACGGCTCGATTGACAGAATCGCAATGGTTGGCGTGGTTGGAAATCTAATGCTATGGGCATCGGGCCATGACATAGGAGAAGGAAATAGGGAATTCATCAGAAAATCTCTGGGAGAAGCTTTCAACGAAACTTGGCAAGACTCCCAAAAACTAGTATCCGAATATCATTCCCTCCTTTTCCTTCCTTCGGATTTAGCTATAGAAGACGGTGGGATAAGGAAGAACATAGGGCTTGATGATCTACCAACCAATTTTCCTATCTATGACATAGGCATAGACACTATGATGAGGCTGAGGCCCCTATTAATGGAAGCAAATTGCCTCCTTTGGAATGGCCCAGCATCCTACTTTGAGAAGTCAGAATTCGCATATGGGACGGTTGAGATAATGAATATGTTCACCGAAGCAACCGGAGTAACAATCGTAGGAGGTGGACATACAAGTGCTCTCTTCAATCAGAGGGGGAAGGCAGATCAGGTTAGTCACAACAGCACTGGAGGGGGATCTGTACTAACGATGCTTTCTGGTGGTATTATGCCAGTTTTCGAATCCTTAGAAGCCTCCGATAATAAGTTCAGGCCACTTCTTCGGTCACTTGGAATTAGCAAGGAATGACAATGGAGCCACTGGGGAGATTTGAACTCCCGGCCTTCTGATTACGAATCAGATGCTCTACCAGGCTAAGCTACAGTGGCTTCGTCGCATCCAGATGACAGATGGGAATAAGAGAATCGGTTTTCGAGTCTGGCCATCAATCGCACACATTTCACAGAAGCCGTAGACAACACTAAGTCTGGTATCTCGATGGTAGAACATGGATGAACAGCCCCAAGACGAAGCTCCTGCTCCCGGAACTTTGGAAGGAACAACAACCAATGTCCCACAACAGAATGATCAGAATGCCTTTGGACAGAACGTAGTTTACGTAAGACAGAAGTCACAAATCCCAAAGGTTTTCGGAGCTCTTATGATGATTTACGGAGTTATTGTTGGCTTGATTGGAATACTAGGGGTTTTTGGAACTGGGGGGGTAATCAGTGATTACGAAAACGCTGGAATAGAAATATCAGGACTCCAGACTGCTTGGTTCTACATCTCTGCAATCGGCAGTGGACTCATTGTTTCAGGAGCCGTGGCATACGGAGGGTATGAGACTTACAACTACAAGAGAAGAGGGGTCATGATAGGACTAGGAGCAGTTGCTTTTGGATTCGTATTATCTCTCGGAGATACAGCTATTACAGGGGACATCGTTCAACAGTTTCTAGACTCAACAGGGGAAGCCGAGGTAGAAGGATTGGGGGCACTTGTTGCTGGTGTTGGGGTCGTCATGTCTATCGTCTGCTCGGCAATATGCGGACTCTTGGTAGCTATCCCACTACTCGCATCTGGTAACGATTTAGAATGAGGCTATCCCGTACTAAGGTGAACTATCAAGGGTCACTTTGAAACTCACAAGCGGTGATTTTCTGTGTTTTTTTTCACCAAATACATTGAGGGGTATAGAGAGGCAATGAGGAATATAGATGCGTTGAATACCTCTCCCATTCTAAAAGGGATAGGTAAGACTCTGACAACTATGAAGTTATTGATAGATATGGGGATTATTATAGCACTTCTCGCTATAGCACTATGGAAGCTCCCTGGTCTTCTATAGACTCAAGAAAGGTCTGTTCCTAGTATTAGCTTGCCCAAATCCAACATAGATCCAATTCTTGAATCTACATCAGTGAGTATCATCTCTAGAGCTTTCCGACTCCGGCCCTCGGCCCTCATTACCAGTATCGGTTCTGTGTTACTTGGTCGACAGAGGTACCACCCATCCCCGTAACGAACCCTGATTCCATCCACCTCTGAATATTCCATATCAGAAAATGAATCTACAATTTCCCTCATAACATCATCCCTGTTATCAGTTAGGGGGATTTTCACTTCATCTGTAGAAGGGTAATTTGGCAAATCATCGAATCTCTCAGAAAATTTCACTCCTCCACTGCTAGGCGATGGATCCCTGCCTACAATCTCCAGAAGTCTCGAAGCGTTGTAAATTGAATCGTCAAATCCGGGCCACCTGTCATTAAGGAAGAAATGACCTGACATTTCTCCTGCCATAGGGGACATTGGATTATCCCTAAGTGTCTTTTTCATGAAAGAGTGACCGGTCCTAACCATCACGGGTATTCCTCCTGACTCCTCAATGCACTCTTCAAGTGCCATGCTACACTTCACATCATAGAAGACTCTTCTAGCCTCTTCTTCGGAATCCAAGTCTACGGATGACAACAGGTCCTTGACAAAGATCGACATTAGTCTATCAGGATGGATGAAAAGCCCTTTTTCGTCAACAACGCCAATCCTATCTCCATCTCCATCCATTCCTATGCCGAACTCGCAACTATTTTCGATAACTGCTGAAGACAAGTCCATCATGTTCTCCTTCCTAGTCGGATCAGGAGGGTGATGGGGGAATGAACTATCCCAAGTACAGTGAACGGGGATGACTTCTGCACCAATTCTTTCCAGAGCCTCCACAGCCAGAGGTCCGGGAACCGCGTTTCCGCAGTCCAGGGCAACTCTGACCCGTCTCTTAGGTCTTCCAGCATTCGACACTATGACATCGAGATACGAATCTTCAAACTCGCCCATAGGAACAATACTCCCCTTTCCCTTCCTAAATTTCCCAGATTCCATGGTTCTCCGCAAATCCTGAATTTCTTCACCGGCTACCGGAAGAGTACCTTTGCATATCTTGAAGCCGTTATACTCAGGTGGATTATGACTTGCGGTAATCATTACCGAGACATCCACATCAAGATCCATTGATGCCCTATACAGAACACCAGTGGTGGTGACTCCCAAATCCATCACATCGCATCCTGAATTGATTATGCCATTCAAGAACGACTCATGCAATTCTGGTCCGGAATCACGTATGTCCCTCCCAACAGCGACACAATTCGCACCAAAATGAGAAACTAAAGCCCTGCCTAATTCATTGGCAAAATCAGGGGTCAACTCATCCCCATAGATGCCCCTGATGTCGTACGCCTTGAACACACTCACATACTTGGCCCCATGATTATACACCTAAGCGTTGCCGACTCTAGATGTTACTGGGCCTGTTTAGAGGCTCCTCTTTTACCGGAAGATGCACTAAAGATGAGAAAACTCCTACTGCTATTCCTATCCACCACACAGTCGTATAGCTTCCATACATGTCGTATAACACCCCTCCAAGATAGACTCCTACGAAACTACCCATTTGATGGGAGAAGAACACAATCCCGTATAGTGTTGCCATGTATCTCACTCCATAGATATGAGCCACAAGCCCACTAGTCAAAGGAACCGTAGCCAGCCATAGAAAGCCCATAGAAAATGAGAATATAAGGACAGAATTAGCTGTAATAGGCGTCAAGATGAACCATGCAGCAGCAATCGACCTACCAGCATAAATTCCAGATAAAAGCCATTTCTTTCCGTATCTCTTACCTGCCCATCCCGCCGCTAATGTACCTACTATGTTCGCAGCCCCGATTACTGAAATCGCAAATCCCCCCAAAGCCGCAGTCGTCTCTATCCCCAAATCACCACACCAACCAGTGGGATCGATTGGTGCACTCATCTCGGTGATTAGTGCTGGGAAGTGAGCTGTGATGAATGCAAGCTGATATCCGCAGGAAAAGAATCCTACGAAAATCATCATGTATGAAGGATCCTTCAGCGCTATGGAAAGAATCTCACTCAGACTTTCCTCTATCTCTTCCTTGGAAGCTCTCTCTGGAGCTTTCATGAAGGGAAGGAGCAGGAGAACAAACAATATTGAGATGGCGAATATCATAAACACAGATTGCCACTTCATAGTTTCGAGTAGGAATACTGCTACTATTGGCCCTACGATCTGACCTGCGGACCCAGAAGCGGTAGCAATTGCCAGACTCATCGCTCTATTTTCTGGAGAACTTGCCCTTCCTACCACAGCTAGTATCACACCAAACCCAGTTCCAGCCACCCCAAAGCCAACAAGGATCTCATAGAACTGTATTGCGAATGCACTGCTCGCTCCTGCAGTCAGTACAAGCCCAAGAGAGTAAAGTAATGCTCCCAATATTATCGCCTTCCTATCTCCTATTTTCTCTGCAAATGCTCCAAAGAAAGGAGAGCCGAAACCCCATGCCAGGTTTTGGATCGCGATCGCTAAGCTGAACTCTGACCTAGGCCAGCCAAATTCTTCTTGAATCGGAATTTGGAAAACTCCGAATGAAGCTCTGATTGCGAAACCTACCAGTACTATTACGCAACCAACTAGCAATACTGGTGTGAAAAGCGATCGATCTTCATGGAGGGCCCGATTAGTCATTCTTTCCACTTCCGCGGAATGCCTCGCAGACTATCTCTATCAGTGCCCCTACTGGTAGATCACTCACTGCATAAGCCGCCCTCGAGGGAGGAATTGAATCTTCCAGCCACTCACCATAGATCTCGTTTATTTTCGAATAGAAACTCATGTCTGACATCAGAATGGTGACTTTTACAAGATCATACTTGGAGCTGTTTGACGCCTCTAGTAAAGCGTCAATCTTTGCTAGTGTACCTCTGGTCTGCGACTCTATATCACTGCCCGTTACATCAACTTGCCCAGACAGCCAAATGTGGTCTCTTACGCTAATTCCCGGACTGTAGGGAGCGAAGACCTCCCCCCCTGCGTTTATCCTCAGCTTCCTATCCATGTATCTCGGATAACATGGGGAGTCATAGACTATTCTCTGAGCATATTTATGATGAGTATGTGGTCTCCAGCAATCTCTTCCTCAGTAACTTGGTCAAGAGGGACCCAGTGAGCCTCTGAGGCGTCATCTCCTGCAGTTGGAACTGAATCAGGATCGACCTCCACACTGTAAAACAAGGCTATGGTATGCTTTCTAGGGTCTCTTGTTGGCTCTCCGTGGACAGCAATCGAAATAGGATTAGATCCAATAATTCCCGTCTCCTCCAAAAGCTCTCTTTTCACTGCATCTTCAGGATCTTCCCCGTACTCAACGAATCCACCGGGGAATGCCAACATATCTTTACAGGGCTCGTGTCCCCTTCTGATTAGAAGCACTTCCTTCCCTCTTACCGTGTTTCTAGTTGCCACAGCGTCAACTACCACGGATGGACTTCGATAGCTATCCCTGCCACAATGATAACATGCATCACCCACCATATCGCCTCCTTCTCTGTTGATAGGATTCTATTGCTTCATACAAATCCGACTTCGAGAAAGAAGGCCAGAAAACATCACTAAAGTGCAATTCAGAATAAGCAATCTGCCACAGCAAGAAATTCGAAATCCTTTCCTCCCCACTGGTTCTTATGACTAGATCCGGATCAGGCAATTCTGACGCATACATTCTGTTAGTTATCTCCGAAGAATCTATCGAATCAATGTCTAGATTGCCTGAGGCGTGATCGACTGCCACAGATTTCACTGCATCAATAATCTCCTCTCTACCACCGTAAGCGAGACAGACCGTGAATGTAAAGTCAGAGTATTGCGATGTAACCTCTTCAGCGTGGTAGATAGCATCTCTTACCCTCTTTGGGAGCATGCCTAACCTTCCAACGACCTGAACTCTTACTCCTCTATCATGAATTCTCGGATCTTCAGAAATTTCATGTAGCCCCGATACATACAAATCGTAGAGAACATCCAACTCATCATCTTCCCTCTCAGTAATATTTTCAGTGGATAGTGCATACACGGTGAAGTAAGGGATTCCAAGATCCAATACCCAGTCCATAACCTCCTTCAGCTTCTCTTTTCCTTCTGAGTGACCTAAGTCGACTGGAGAGCTTTTGCTCCATGCGAACCTCCTATTTCCATCCATTATAATCGACACATGTTTCGGCAGTTCGCTCAATACAATTCTATCCTTGAGCCTGTTAGCCCTGACTCTGTCTGACCTAGAAATCACACTCCAAGCAAAACTAGAATCAGCAATCTTTCTTGCTGGTATGGATATCAGTCTGAACTTTAGTAGCCATTTCGCCAATAAATCCAGGCTCTTTCCGAGCACTCTCCGCCGGCTACGCATGCCTCAGCCAAGAGATGCTCGCGCTAAAGTACGTCGCTCTTTACTCCTACTCAAAAACAATGTCAACTGAGTCCCCTAATCTGTCTAGAACGCCGGAATCAGGATTCACGACAATGACTTGGGAACACCTTTTCCAAACCGAGACATCATGATGACTATTGCCCGCATAACCAAACCCGAACTCACCGAATCTAGCAACCAAGGCCTCAGCTTTCTTTGTGTCCCTCAGATTGTAGTCATTGTCGGAAGCCATCACATCCGAGAACATTCCAACGTGGGCTGCAACTCGTTCAGCAACAATTCTATCCGAAGCAGTTGCAAGAATTAATGTCCTTCCCCTAGCATGCTCACCTGTCAACCATTCCATGAATGACTCATGATAAGCAAGCTCCGAGGGCTCAAATTTCAATAATCTCCCCAAGTCCCTTTTCCACTCCGCTCTTCTTCCCCTGATCTCCTTAATTAGGAACGACGGGATGAGCCATGGTCTTCTTGTAAGCACCCTTCTGACACTCAATACGGACATGTCCGAGAGTATCAGAGTCCCGTCCATATCAACGGCGAGTGGCAGTTCAGAAGAGCCCGTCTCCATGATTACCGGTCGACGCACTCCGAATCAAGCCTTCGCATACCGATTCTATGTATACTCAAACCCTCTCCTGCGCACGATTGAGATGTCTGACGTCAAGCCCAGATGGAGGCCCCAAGCCTTGAGGCAGGTGAGTTCGGACTTCGATACTCCATCCGGATTTACCCCGATTAGAGTTGTAGGAATGGGGGGACTCACAGGCATGAGCGCGGATTTTATCGAACCCGATAAAATCACCACTCCTAGCGACTGGGAGAGCCTTGTAGCTGATCTCGACCAATGGGGGGAAGTGCCCGATCCATCCACTATCTCAAGTATTTCTTCAGAGGAGACCACTAGGGGCCTAGTGTTACAGATTAGTGCAGAATTAGAGTGGATAGCGGAGTTCCTGCCATGGGGCTCTGATGGTCTACTAAGGACTAGATCGAGAAATGTCCCAGAGAACTTCGATGCACCAACTGGGGGCTTTTTCTGGAAGGAAAGGGATGTAGTGATCCTAAGGAGGAAAGTTGAGGATCGGGAGAGTGTAGAATCAGAATTGGAAAAAGCCCTAAGAGGAGGCGACCTGGAATCCTGCAGGACATTGCTAGAGGAATCCGGTAAGGCCCTTGGAAGGTTCCATAAGTCCATGTCGAATATTCGGAATTTACCACCGGACCAAAAGAGGTGGAACTCTAGAAATGAGAAGATTGAGGGATTGCTGAGGGCTCAATTCATTTGGAGGGCACCGTACACGAAAGAGCAACCTTGTACAGTAACCCTGTTGGATGTGAGATTTTCAGATTTGACTGGCGAATCAATTCGTATAAGCGTCCCCAGACTATCAGATGCACTGGTTCCGCATGACTCTGAAAAGCCTGCCATTAGGGACCTGGCATCCTTGGTTCACGACCTGTCCAGAATCCATCATCGGGTGGAGAGCGAACTTGGTCTGAGCGAACTTCGAAGTTATCTCATCGAAGGCTGGAGAAAGACTGCTCCGGATGAATGGGCCTCTGACAGGGCTTTCTACTCTCACCGAGGAGGATTGGCCATATGGGAATACGAACAGTGTCTCATGGACGTATTGGAGGCATCCGCCAATCAATCAGGCGCACCACAGCCGGCCGTGAAGATGCTGATGTACGTCAAGATGTACCAGAAGAGGATGTTCAACAACAGAACTTTTGCGGCGCTCTCATTCATGGCATTCTTTTTTGGAGCATCTTCGTTGATCAATCAGTTTCCCCCGAGCATCTTAGAGTTCGTCACATCTGCAACATTCTTCTTGGTCGGGTACTTATCATTCACGACTTACAGGAGAATGTCACCTCCGCCTGAGAAACCATTTATGGATGTATAATGCGTTTTTAGGCAAATTTCGCATGGTAGAAACTAATTCCTTTTATAATAAAAGTGAGCCCGTGGCAACATGGGATTAATCAAGCCCTACTCAAATGCTACAAGAACGAAAGTAACGCTGAGTGCTTTGTTGGCTATGCTGTTGGTCGGAACGCAGACCGTAAGCGCTGAAACAACTGCACTGGCAAATGATGACTGGGTCGGGATAAGCTTCTGGATCGCAACAGCTATGATGCTGGCTTTCACAGTCTTCTTCCTCATCGAGAGGCAGAACGTGCCAGACAAGTGGAAGACGTCCATGACAGTGGCCGCTCTGGTCACTGGTGTCGCATGGTACCACTACACATACATGAGAGAAGTATGGGCAATGGGAGACGGATCTCCTCTAGTCTACAGATACATTGACTGGCTCATAACAGTCCCTCTGCAGGTAGTAGAGTTCTATCTAATCCTAGCCGCTATCGGTGTAGGAACTTTCGTCATGTTCAGAAACCTCATGGTAGCATCTCTGGTCATGCTAGTCGCTGGATTCTTCGGAGAGTCCGGAGCAATGGACAGCACCATCGATCTGTCAGCAGAAATCTGGTGGGTCATTGGAATGGCTGGATGGGGATACATCCTATACGAGCTATGGTCCGGAGACGTCAAGGAGGCTTCAGAGACTGGTAGCCCAAGCGTTCAGTACGCATTCAACGCAATGAGGATGATCGTAACTGTTGGCTGGGCAATCTACCCACTCGGCTACCTAATGGGTGCTGGAACCATCGACGGCATGGGCACAGACGACATGAACATACTGTACAACATCGCTGACTTGGTCAACAAGGGCGCGTTCGGTATGATGATCTGGTACGCTGCAAAGATGGAATAGTCGGTAAAACGATAATTGTAGAAAACAATGTAAAAACGTAATCCGGGCGGTCGGGGAATCCGGCCGTCCGGACACACACACAAATCTAAATCATCCAGTCAAATCTCAACAGTATGAGAGGCTGGCCATTTTACGCTGAGAACTCTGTTGTCATAGATGCTCCCAAGTCAGTGGTCTGGAACGCAATTAGCTCGCCGGGAAACCTAAATGACTCACATCCATTCTGTCTAAAGAACACGGTTCAGAACTGGCCCGGAAGGGAATCAGTGGACACCTTGGAGTATCTCAATGGATTTGTCCTGATCAGAGAGTTCCAGACATGGGATGAGGGCGAGGGGTATTCCCTGATGATTGGCAGAGACGGTGGAAGACAGTCATTCGTTGAATGGTCAATCTCAGAGATTAACGCAAAAAGCACGATACTTAGGATAAGAGTCCATCCTCACCTTCTCTCCGAATGGAATAGGATTGCTGCTTCCTTGGCGTATTTAATCTACATCAGGCCTAAATTGAAGAAGTATCTTTTCTCAGTTACTCAGGGATTCAAATGGCAAATCAAGAACAAGAAAAGAATCCCGAGGAATCATTTCGGAAAGCATCCATGGTTCTCATGAGGCTAGGAAGCTACTCCCTGGTCAATTCCCCGGACTCCATGTCATATTTGTAGAACATTGGTGTCCCTGTAGCGATTTCCAACGATACGATTTCCTCGGGACCGATTGACTCAATGTGCATCACTATAGATCTTAGAGAATTCCCATGTGCAGAAACTAACACATTCTTCCCGTCCTTGAGATCCGGTACTATCTCTTCTTCGAAGTAGGGAATGGTCCTCTCAGCATTCATCTTCAGACTCTCTCCTCCGGGGGGTGGAACATCGAATGAACGCCTCCAAATGTGCACTTGTTCTGCCCCATGTTTCTCTGCAGTCTCCGCCTTGTTCAGGCCCTGGAGATCTCCATAGTGCCTCTCATTGAGTCGCTGGTCCTTCATTACAGGTATCTTACCAGAGACATTATTTCTGGACATTATTATCTCAGCCGTTTTCTGAGCCCTAATGAGCCCGCTCGTATGGACCACACCAAACCTAATCTCTGAAAGCATATCCCCTGCCCTCTCGGCCTCGCCTACTCCCCTCTCTGAGAGCTCAACATCAGTCCAGCCTGTGAATCTATTCTCTGCGTTCCAAACAGACTGTCCATGCCTAATTAGAATCAGCACTCCCATTCTGTATACCTCAGACGGCGTGGCTTTCCCTGAATCTAGGCTCATGGAACTTCAATGCGAACTCTGCGGCTCTGGACTTTGCCATTAATGCCACATCTTCCTTCATCTCTCTCTCCGACTTGGCTGAAGAGTCACAGTAGAAATTAGTCTGGACGATTATCTTCGAAGGCCCAACAGAGCTTATTCTTACCCAAGAATCATCCTTTTTAGTCGATCTGGGGTCAGATGTAACCTGCTCCAACAAAGATTCACAGAAATTCCTGATATCCTGCTGATCACTATTAGCTTCAAACTCATATATCGGCCTAATCCTCCTGAACCTTCTCTGACTGAAGTTCTCAACTGATGAGTTAGTGATATTGGAATTAGGAACCGTGACAAGAGTGTCAGCACTTGTTCTAATCAATGTAGTTCTGAGTGCGATTGTCACCACCTCGCCCTCCACACCATCAACAATAATCCAGTCGCCCACATTGAAGGGCTGATCAATCAATATGCTGATCGCGCCAAATATGTTTGCGACAGTATCCTTAGCCGCTAATGCCAGCGCGAGACCAGTTATCCCAAGTCCCGCAATCAGGCCACTGAGGTTTACTCCTGCAAGGCCTGCCATTATGAAGACTCCACAGACCACTACAGCAACCCTCCCGACCGACTCAGCAACACTAGCTAGGGACCTCCTCGCAGCTAGATTCTCTCCTTCAACGACAATAAATGCATCAAGGTAGTCAACCAGCCTGTAAGCGGCTACCAGCATAAGAAGAACGAAGCCAGCATAGGAGTAGGAGTTCAGCCTCTCCACCATTCCTGAATCCCATATCGGTTCAGAATTAGAAGTCAACCAATCTATCGATAGGGTGAACACCAAGAATCCGACCATCCAACCAAGGGAAGCCGGTGCCAAAAGAGACCTGCCATCGATCCTATCAGTCTTTGAAATTAGATTCATCAACCTCGGGAACAGAATCCTCCTGGAAGAGAATCCCGCACTGGCGCTCAAAGCCAAGACCCCAAACATGACCACTATGGTTCCACTGGAGAAACCAGCTAAAATTGACTCTCCTGCCATGAACTCGTCCAGCTGTTCCATGGTTTGGGCGATAGGCACCCACACATAAACCCAGCTCGGTCCTTAGGACCGATTAACGAGGGATTCAATACGTATCCTCCTTTCCGGGCTATTACATGACAACTCGCAGACTGTCATCCGGACCGGCAAAAAGCCAGGGCACAACAGTACTAGCCATGCTCCTGCCTCTGCTACTCTCGGTTTTGGCTCCTGCATCTGTAATTGCCCCGGCCGCTGCGCAGGAGCCCGAGGAGGGGCTAGCCCCACAAGATATCTGGTCCGACGAGTACACATTCCAGATTTTCCCTTGGGGGGGAGACAGCAGGGTACAGTTCAGAGAGTATCACGATTACTTCACTATGAAACAGAGGATGCAGAATCTAGCCGATCAGAACTCCGAGATTATGACATTCCATGACGGAATGAACGGTGGATTGAATGCTCGTGGCGAGGAGACAAACCGCGGAACTTACCAAGGATGGCACTACAACCACGACAGCCCATGGATGAAAATCACCGCAGACGTACACGGGGGTGAGTGTAATGACTTCGTAGGGGACTGCGGAAACTACGACGATAGGCCAGATATCATGCTAGCAGGGAATTTCCATGCCAGGGAGTGGATGTCATACGAAGTCCCCATGCTTTTCCTAGAGACAATCGCCTACTACTACGGGATGGCTGGAGTCGATAACGACGGTGACGGCCTGATAGATGAGGATGGCTGGGACGGTATCGATAACGACGGGGATTGCCTTTCTCTAAACTCATCCTATCAAGACAGTAACGGCGATGGGAACCCCTGTGGGCCCGGCGACCTAGGAGTCGACGAGGACTTCTCAGAGCAGTTTATCACTGATATGGTAAATACCAGGGAGATGTACCTAATCCCAATGCTAAACGTAGATGGTAACAGGTACGACAGAGAGGTCTATTGCGGACCAACGGCCTGGGAGAACTGCCCTACTTCAGGATGGAGGAAGAACTTGAGAGACAACACTGTCACGGGAGTCACCCCGATACCAGATGTTGACGAGGAACCAGATCCAAGCTGTGATGGCGTGGATTTGAATCGCAATTTCCAGTATGAGTGGGGCGCCCCGCTGGGTGCAACAGGCCCCCTCTTCCCGGGCATGTGCTATGCAGGTGATGCCGGAGCCAACAATGATGTCTACAACGGACCCGTAGATACAGTAGATCAAGACGGCGATAATCGTCTGAATGAGGACCACGTGGATGGTAACGATGATGACGGCGATGGTCTGATTGACGAGGACTGGTTGGGAGGCAACAGCGAGCCGGAAACGAAGATGATTCAGGACATGACCGAGATGAATGATGACGATAAAGACGGATTCTCGGACTTCAAGGCTACACTCAGCTGGCACTCATTCTCAGAGCTTGTTCTTTGGCCTTGGGGGCACTGCACCGGATGTTACACCCCTGATGACGAATTTCTAGTCTACCACGGTGTCAAGATGGGAGAGATGACGGACTACGCCCCCATGCAGTCCTCAGATCTATATCCCACCACTGGCGACTTCTGTGACTGGCACTATGGTGTGCACAACTCGTACTGCTATACCATGGAGATTGGAACCGCCTTCCACCAGCATCCCGACGATATAGCTCACATCGCGGTTAGAAATCTCGGAGTGCCGTTCTACATGGTAGAGATGGCCGATGACCCCAGATACCGAGCTATAGTTGGACTCGAGAACACCACTGTCAGCCAGTGGCTGCAAGAACCATCGGAGGTCGAAGTCGGTAACGGGGATATACCGATATCTCTCTGTCTCGACGAATCCTTCCCTTACTCCACGGACATCAATATGACTCATCTGATGTGGAGACTTGTACAGCCCAACAGACAACAAAATGACTTCGGCCCGACAGAGTGGATTGATGTTCCTTGGAAGATGTCTGCCTTCTCCGTTCCCGCAGAGGGGCAAGACACACAATGCATTTTGCTGGATGGCTCTAACGGAACGGTCCTACACTCCCAGATTCCCCTCCCTGACACCTCAGTTGGCAAGATACAGTACAAGGCGATGCTGGGTACTACCAACGGGGCATTCCCGTTCACTTACCCCACACTGGAGGGTGGCAACTACTACGAGTTAGCAATACCGTACAGGGCCTCCTTCGGCTCGAGCGTTCTTTCGCTCATGATGTTCGTAGTTATTGCCAGCTTCGTATGGGGTGGACTTGGTCTAACACTACGAGCGATGTTCGACGATGAAGGTGGTGTAATCGGGCTACCAGATGATTACGATCTGGAGGACTCCTGATGGCTGAAGGGGGGTCAGACGAATTCAGTGGTCGTCTGGGGCTTATCTTCGCAACTATTGGGGCGGCGATTGGAACAGGTAACATCTGGAGATTCCCCAGAATGGTGGGTGCTAACGGAGGAGGATCGTTCTTGGTTCCTTGGCTAATCTTCCTCTTCATTTGGTCAGTTCCTCTGATTATCGCGGAGTTCGCTCTTGGGAAGAGGAGTAGGACTGGAACTGTCGGAACCTTTCGAATATTCGCTGGAAAGAACTTCGCCTGGATGGGCCTCTGGACTGCTTGGATATCTACGGCCATAGGGTTCTACTACGCCGTAGTGACCGGATGGTGCCTAAATTACTTCCAGACCGCAGTCAGAGGGGGACTGGGAAGCGAGGTAGACACCACCGAGGTTTGGAACTCATTCTTACAATCACCAACTGATGTGATAATGTTCCAAGCAATTGCTGTGGTAATAACCATGGCAGCGATATGGAGAGGGGCCAAGGCTATAGAGAAGGTAAACGTCATTCTCATGGTCTCTCTGTTCATCCTTCTCTTCTCCGCTCTCTTCCTCGCTTTCGTTATGGACCTAAATGATGGAACACTGGACGGTTTTGTCTACATGTTCAGCATCCAGCCTGAGTATCTGATGGAACCGGAGACATGGATTAGCGGGCTGTCCCAATCAGCATGGTCCTGCTCAGCGGGAATGGGCATGGCAATCACTTACTCAGTCTACATGAGGAAAGACGAGGATACCACCCTGAACGCCGCAACCATGTGTCTGGCAAACAACAGCATCAGCATAATCGCCGGACTGACAGTAATGATGGCAGTTTTCGCAGTTGTCGACGATCCCCTTAGTGCCGTGGGTGCTGGGAGCTCCGCCATCACATTCCTAGTCCTGCCCGAAGTCTTCGCACAGGCTCCAGGAGGGCCCGTAGTACAGGTAGTGATGGTAACCGTCTTCTTCCTTGCACTCTCATTCGCTGCCTTGACATCGATGATCTCCACAGTCGAGCTGTGTGTCAGAAACTTCGTCGATCACGGAGTCGATAGGTCACAGGCCGTAGGTTTCACTAGCGTGGCGATTTTCCTCTTTGGCCTCCCGAGTGCCGCACTATGGATAAAGATGGACACGGCGACAGGCGTCGCATTCCCCCAGTTCCTGGAGGTCCAAGACCATATCTGGGGCTACGGGCTTATGTTCAGTGGTCTGTTCATCGCCTACAGCATCTGGAAGTATGGCTGGAGCAGGTACAGGCACTGGCAGTCTGAGAACGGGGTCGAGGGCTTCAGCTTCAGGGATTACCTGGACAATGGTGTCTCCTCGTTTCGTGATGACTTCATCAACACCGGAGATAACGATTGGTGGATAGGTAAGTGGTGGGACTACATCATGTACCTCGGATTCCCGATAATGTTCTCCGTTCTCATGGGCTCTTACTTTATCGATCTGCTAGTCAACGTAGACGACCCTTGGAACCCATCGAACCCCAATGGTATATCGATCATCCTCCTGTTTTGGGGCGTCACTGCGTCCTTGTTCATAGGAATGAACAGGTACGTTCTCGTTAATCGCATGGTGCCAACCAGCTCTGAAGCAGGCCCGTGGCCACTCTACATTCTGTCCGGCGACTTCGAGCTGGAGCCACGACCGCTTTACAGGAATGTACCTGAGGGGGCCGAAGCGCCAATCGATACGCTACCAGGTGGAGAGGATGAATTCATAGTCCAACTTGGCGATGAACTACCATCGTCATTCACCGATGACTATGGAGAAACCAGGACACATACACTAGCAACCCTTGAAGCAGAGCTTGCGTAGCCGGATTCGTGATAGAGGGACTCATCGCCGCATTCGCCATCCTCATTATCACTCCTGGATGGGCCGTAGCTCTCGTTGCTATGACATACTGGATATGGAGAAGGTTGAACCCCTCCGTAAAGGAGCGATGAGACTTCGGAGAGCCATAGGGCTTGAAGTGGTCAAGTTCGTGGCGAAGTCATGGCACAGGGCGTGCGCGGAACTCGAGACTTCTATCCTGAGGATATGCGTCTGCGGAACTGGCTGTTTCAGAAATTCCATGCATCCTCGCTCTCACATGGGTTCGAGGAGTACGATTCCCCCATCATAGAGCACGAGGAGCTGTACACAAGGAAGCAGGGAGAGGAGATAACCCAGCAACTGTACAACTTTGAGGACAAAGGAGGGAGGAAGATATCCCTAAGACCGGAGATGACACCATCACTCGCTAGGATGGTCATGGCTAGGTCGGGTGCCCTGCCATTGCCCATCAAGTGGTACTCAATCCCGCAGTGCTGGAGGTACGAGAGGACCCAAAGAGGGAGGGGAAGGGAGCACTACCAGTGGAATGTCGACATATGGGGAATGGAGGGAATCGAAGCAGATGCAGAGCTCCTATCGGTAATGGTTCACATGTTCAAAAGCGTGGGTCTTACTCATGATGACGTAGTTGTCAGGATAAGCAGTAGAAAGGTACTGGAGGAGGTACTGGGGTCACTTGGAATAGAGGGGGACTCCTTCACCAAGACTTGCGTGATAGTGGACAAGATGGACAAGCTTCCAGAGGAGACCGTGTCAGCCCAGCTCTCAGACCTGGGGATCAGTGACAGCTCTATCACAACCATACAATCAGTACTCAGTGTGACAGATTTCCCTGAATTGAGGGACATGCTCTCCCCAGACAGCATGGCTGTTTCCGAGCTGGAGAGACTGTTCCAGCTTCTCGAGTCCTATGGGATATCAGATTGGACAACATTCGACGCCTCGGTAGTCAGAGGTCTGGCATACTATACTGGCCCCGTCTTCGAGGCTCAAGACAGAGGGGGGGAGCTCAGGGCGATCTGCGGAGGAGGTAGGTACGACAAGCTCATCGGCACACTCGGGGGGAGGGATCTACCGGCAACTGGATTCGGATTCGGGGACATGGTGATCATGGAGCTCCTGTCCGATAAAGGACTGCTTCCGGACATCTCCAGCAGGGTATCCGATGTGGTCTTCTCGATGGACGAGTCCTTGAGGAGCGTGGCAATGGAGGTGTCATCCAAGCTTAGGGGGGCCGGAAGGACGGTTGACCTTGTCCTAGAGCCCAAGAAGATGAAGTGGGTTTTCAAGCACGCAGAGAGGACAGGGGCTGACAGGCTCGTCATGGTCATGCCCGCAGAGTGGGAATCAGGAAAAGTCAGAATCAAGGACCTTCAGACAGGGGAAGAGAGCGATATCGAACTCAAGGCACTCTAGTCTTCCTTTGAACTTCTACTAGTCGCAACCGCCGCCATTGCTAGAGACCCTATTCCCGCCAGTAAGCCGAACCCCGGTACAGAGTCGGTTACCCCTCCGATCAAGCCACCGCCGTCATCATCTGTACCCCCAGGAATTGTCTGGTTAATTACAGGAAACTCAATCTCTGCAGAGTCGTTACCTGGGGTGTGGTAGTACATTCTGAACGATCCTCCACAAATGAAAAGTAAGCACCCAGTAAATGGGTCATTTGCACCTGGATGTGAGAATTGAACCTGTATTTGGGGTTCTTCGCTCTTGTTAAACCTAGTCATATTCCTGTCAATTGGGATTTCCCAGTCAACAGAGTTGGTAGCCCCATTCAACGAAACTGAAAGGAATACTTCCTGTGCTATTTGGAAACCACCCTTGAAGAAGGTCAGAGTCAGATTTTTGCACTGTGCATCTGTGTCCTGACAATCCTGAGCATCAATTTCGAATTCGAGGTGGATACTGATGGACCCATTCTCGCTGTTGTACATGTCCTGCTTGAAAGACTCCATTCTGCATGTGTAGTCCACCTCAATTCTAGCATTTTGACCTGTCCATGTCTTTTCCCCGTATCCTTCTTGGGCGGAGCCACTGGTATCGTTTCCGTCGAAGTGCATGAAGCAGTTGGCTAAATCATTCGATCCGAAGACGTGCATGTGTGGGTTCTCGGGAGATGGTTGGCGAGGGTCAGCCACTACTTCCTGTGCGGCAACTGGAGCGCCTATCGTCGATAGACCCATCAATACGGTGAGTGCCACTGCCATAGCCATCTTCGGAGGTCGCATACAGCGTTCTCGTAACTCAACCGGTTTGAGACTTACCCCTGTCTGAGTTGGTAATCAGTCGAATCTCTGGAAACCGCTCTCGTGCGGTTTTCTGCCTTTTCTGGCGATATTAAGCGCTTCCCCGAGCATATCCGCGCTCATCATCTCCTCATCGAGGCGCTTGTTGGCGACACCGGTAATTATCGACATGACCTTGATGGTGTCTCCGAACGCAGGGTCCTGTCTTGCACCGAATATCACATTCGCCTCCGGGGACAGCCTAGAGGTCATGAGGTCGCACACCTGAGTGGCCTGCTCCATTGTCATGTAAGGCCCCCCTGTTACGTGTATTAGGGCACCCGTGGCTCCCTCTATCTCTATATCCAGTAGAGGGTGGTTGAGTGACTCGTGGACGACCTCCTCCGGCCCTTGGTCGCTCTCTCCGTAGAGCATCATCGTGACGCCCCCGTTCTTCATTATGCTCCTTACATCAGCGAAGTCTAGGTTTATCAGGCTGGGGAGGGTTATCGTCTCCACTACTCCCTTGACGATCTCGGCTATTAGCTGGTCCATGATACTGAACGCCTCATCGAGAGGAAGGTTGGGTACGAAGTGTAGGAGTCTGTTGTTGTCAAGGACCAGTACAGCATCGGCTGTGCTCCTTAGTAGGTCAAGACCCTCAAGAGCTCGTTGCATCCTCTGTCTCCTCTCTACTGTGAATGGCGTAGTCACAACCGCCACGACGAGAGCGCCCGCTCTCTTCGCCTCCTCTGCGACTATTGGCGCAATTCCAGTGCCGGTGCCGCCACCGAGACCGGCAGTGACGAACACAAGGTCAGCCCCATGGACTATCTTGCCAATCACGTCTCTGCCAGCCTCGGCGCAGCGTCTTCCCATCACCGGGTCCCCCCCTGCACCGAGTCCCCTGGTGATGTGTCTCCCAACAAGCAACTTCTGCATTGCCCTAGTCAGGTCGAGGTCCTGCTTGTCGGTGTTTATGGCGACGGTAATCGCCCCCTCGACCCCAATGTGTGTGATGCGATTCATGGTGTTGTTGCCCGAGCCCCCACAGCCACAAACCAGAATCCTAGGGTCCGGAGTACCAAATGACTCCAGCTCGTTATCGGTAAGCGCGGTCTTTATCCTACTGGAGCCAGATGTGGCTTGAGAATCAATGACGCCTCTCACAATTATCCCCCGTGCATCCCCGGCATTGCTGCCTTACGAACATGAGTTCCAATTCTTCGCATTCTTAAGTTTGAGGGGCTGGAGCACGTGGAAGGTGCCGGTTTATCGGGCCAACGGTCTTGGCCGTTCTCCGGAAAGCGAGATAAGGCAAAAGCTCTACGAGAGCACGCGCCGCGCTTAGCTCAGTTGGCTAGAGCACCTGACTGTAGACTGGAAACACATGGTTGTAGGCAGCCATCAGGGGGTCCCCGGTTCAAGTCCGGGAGCGCGGACCACTAATCTCTTAGAAACTCCAATGGAATCGATAGTTTGGGAATTTTGAATGTCATAGAGTGACGACTTGTCTTAGGCGGATAGAGACTGTATGAGAGTCCCATATCGACCACATCCCTCTTTTTAATAGATGAAATTCCACAATCCGGCCAGACATCCACGGATATTTCACTGCTATTCAGATAATCAATACTGATGGCCGGGACACGACTGAGGCCTAATAACTTCACAGCTTTCCACTTGTGGCGACCGTCTAGGATTACCTTGGTAACAGAGTCTACAAGAATAGGCTTGTAGAATCCCCTAGAAACTAGCTTGTTGAGTCTAGTGTCTAGATTGCTGGGAATAACCTCCTCATGTAGAAGAAGACTATTCAAAGGCTCCAAATCAAAGGTCCTACCCCCCCTGTCACGGTTTCGGACATGTGGGCAGGCTCATAAAGGGGACTTTGCTCGGCGAGCTGCTGGAGGTTCTCACATGGGCATTGCAAAGTACGTCAGGGAGACATGGAAGAAGCCCAAGGCTGGCATGCCAATGCTTCACAGGCGTGATAGGATGGCCTCTTGGAGGAAGGATCCCGTTTTCCAGCGAATCCATAAGCCGACAAGGATCGATGCCGCCCGAAGACTTGGATATAAGGCCAAGCAGGGAGTGGTATTGGTCAGGACCAGAGTCAGGCGTGGTGGACTTAGGAAAGGTAAGATCCACATGAAGAGGAAGCCATCGAAGTCTGGAATAAAGAAAATTACCATGGCCAAGTCAGTTCAGAGGATCGCCGAAGAGAGGGTCAGCAGGAGATATCCCAATCTTGAGGTCCTGAACTCTTACTGGGTTGGCGAGGATGGTAAGAACAAGTTCTACGAGGTAATACTCTTGGATCCGTCCCACCCGGCAATTATCTCTGATAATGAGCTCTCATGGGTATCGGAAGGAAACAGCCATTCAGGACGTGCATTCAGAGGAAAGACTAGCTCTGGGAAGAGAGGGCGAGGACTGCTGAACAAGGGGAAGGGTGCTGAGAAGCTCCGCCCGAGTCTCAAGGCCAACAAGAACCGTGGAAAGTGAGACGGTCCTCCGTCATATTGATGCCATGTGAGCTATCCCATGGATTGATGGCCGACCTACACGCATCTGAGATTAGAGGTCTTCCAGTCATTCTTCCTAGTGGGAGGCTGCTCGGGACCGTATACGACTCCTTCGTCAACACGGATGACTGGTCATGTACCCACATATTCGTCTCAGATCCTCCTGCAGACTTGGTAGAGGGACGAACCCACCTTGCAATACCATGGAAGTGGGTCAGGTCGGTAGGTGATGTCGTTTTGCTGAGATGGTTTCCGCCAACGCCTCTTCCCAAGAACCTTTGACTCACGAATGAGCGTATGGCCAATATGATTCAAAAGGGGAACGATGACCCTAATCCGTGCGTGCAACCACGATATTGACCCTTGCCACCCTCTTGATGGCCACTTACTTGCCGCTTGCACATGCTGACGCCTCCAGGGGGGTCGTGATATGTGCTGGAGCAGATATGGAAATGATGCCTGCGAATTGGGAGGTTCAGGATCAGTCCTGCGTCAGGGTAGATCTCGGAGTGCTTCAACAGGGTGAGACCATTTCCTTCGATATCTCCACAGATTCGGAAATAGACATACTATTGTTCTCTTCAAACGCAATAACAGTCTATCAGAATGAGCAGTCATACAGGAGTGACTCGATATGGGAAAGCGACTCAGTTTTCGAGTCTTTCAATGGTTCAGGGGAATGGCATTGGACTGTTCCATCTGACAGAGACGCCACAAGGTGGTACATGGTAGTAGACAACCTTGCACATCCCCAAGATTCCGGGTCAGGCGATCAAGGAGGGGATCCAGCTTCAGTGACTCTGGACATCTCAACTGTAATACCTGAACCCTTCACTCTAGTAGACACCATTGTTCGATTGGAATCTGGCCAGAGCTCCACCCTCTACGGCCCCTTCTCGATGGACAAAGGGACTCAAGTAAGGATAGATGTGAGTACTATGCAGGGGGCCCCTGATGTTTTTCTCATGGATGAAGATCAGTTGGAAATGTACAACGGGGGAGGAACAGCAGCGGCCCGAGTCCAGGGCACCGATCTGCTTCTCGTGACATCAAGCAGGGACCTAGTCTGGACAGTTCCAGAATCCTTGGAGGGAAAGGAACTCTACCTCGTCGTGGACAATAAGCCTGGACCATCGGGAGGAGGTGCAGGAACACTTCCAATCGCATCCACGGTTGTCCTCTCCCTGACTCCGATAATGGATCCGAAAGTATCCGGAATACCAACCTCCGGAATCGTTGACGTCGGTTCGGAAATCACTCTTGATGCATCAGAAACCCCCAATCTCTCCAATCAAATTCCCGAATCAGGATACTCATGGGATACCGATGGGGACGGATTTGACGACAGTAATGCAAAGGCCTTCAATATCAGCTGGCCGCAGCCGAGCAATCTGACAATCAGACTATCAATCCTAGGGATCGATGGAAGGAGTACTAGCGTATACGAAGACATAACGATTGAGGACTTGTCACCTCCTGAAGTAGACATTTCGGTTGATGGAATTCTTGAAAGATCCTTCAACGAGAACATAGTCATCGATTCGACCTTCAGTGATAACTGGGGTGTTTCGATGGTCGAGTGGCTACTGGATGGTGTGGTCCAGTCAACCTTTGAAGCTGGTTTTGATTCTGCACGCACGTTCGCATACACATTCCCTTCGGAGGCCGAATCCGGAATCCACATAATCACCCTCAGAGTAACAGACCTCTCAGGGATGTCTTCGGAAGATACCGCTTCCATCCAACTATTCGATTCCACCCCCCCAGTCCCCGGAATTTTTGAAAACACCCTGAGGTCTGTCCAAGGACAATCAACTACTCTTGCAGTACCTTTCGAAGACCAAGAGTCGGAAAGTCTGTACTACTCATGGGATTTCAATGCACAGATAGATACCGATGGAGACGGAACTGTGGACAACGACGAGGACGCTGTCGGACCGACGGTGCAGCACACTTTCTCAGAGACAGGAGTATACCGGGTGATTTGCAGGGTCCAGAACGATGAGGGTCTGGTTTCAGACGTAGAAATACTCGTTACCGTCACTGACGCTGAAAGCGGAAACGAAATCGGACTGAACGACCTTTTGATGGCCCTGGGGGCAATATTACTTCTCCTTGTATTCTCTTTCTTGGCCTACTTGAGAATTGCCTCGAACAGGAGAATGGCCGCGTTGCTCGCCGAGTCTGAAACCGAAGCGGAGGAAGACCGCACTGCTTCTAGGGAACCCTCAGCCGAGGAGCAGAAAGCCATGTGGGGAGGATATAGCGGAACTCTATCAAACACGCAACCAATGGCTATCGGGGATATTGCAAGCGGCATGTCGGGAGCCTCTTCTCCAGAGTCAGAGGCCACCTCACTAGAAATCAGCGAGGAAGAATTTTCGGAGCTACTTTCACAGCCGCCTCCATCGGAGCCCTCCGGTAGCCTTGCCGCCGATCTCCTCAGTGCATTCGAGGACGAAGATGATGCCCAATCTCAGATTCAGGAAAGCGTTGTGGAATACTCATTCCCAGAGGAATCGGAAAATCAAGAAGGGGTTGAGGTAGGGCATGGGCTAGAGCAATCTACCCAATCACAAGATCACGTCCAAGAAGAGGTCCAAAAACCAGAAGAAAGCAGAACAGTCAGGAAGAATTGTTCTGAGTGCGATAAGATGTTCGAAGTAGATTTACCAGATGGGTTAGACAGAGCAAAGACAGCTTGCCCCCATTGCGGATCAATAGAGATTGTAGAGTTAGAATGACCATCTCAAAACGGTCTCAATGAGCATATTTATCTTAATCAGGAAGGGCAATACCCTTTAGCGCACCTCTTAGAGGTGCGTGCATGAACAAGAGTGGTGTCCGTGTTCTACATGGTGCCCCCAATGTTTCAAGCAACAGAGCATTGGTACTGGTTCTTCTAATGCTTATCCCACTTTTCTACCCAATCCAGCAAGCCGAGGCGGAAGCAAGGATAGAGTCACAGGACTTCGAGATCTTGGACAGGCTTTCTGATGTGATGGGAGAGCGTCAAGCAGTTTTGGATTCTAACTCAGTAGGGCAGATTGCTGGTCCGACCGTCCAGGGCGTCAGAGACGGAATCTCCCTAAGTGGGCAATCGGACCCGTTATCCACCATTGGAGAATCCTTGGAAGGCTCATCGTTTACCGAGACTCTACCTCCTGATCCCGAACACCCTCTTCCGTACAGACTGATAACAGGCGAGGAAGATTCCGTGAATGTGGACAATGTCTGGCAGACATTGGTAAACATAACTGATTATGTCATATTGACACAATACATAGACCTAGAAGGAAATATCGTTACAGGCACTAATGTTGTGACTTTCACGACTAACTTCCTATCACTAATTAACCCTCAAACTGACCCTCTGAGCCACGCCGTAGATATAGACAATGATGGAGATAATGATATCCAAGTAGGGCTCAGTATATCTCTAGGGAATTTTGGACTTAACAATATAGACATTGACACTGGAACGTTGTGGATACAGCCATCGGTATCATACAAGGTAGACGTGCTCGATGAAAGTCAAACAGATTCTGTATGGGATGAAATGGACTCCTTGCAGGTTTCCCTGATCAAGCCTTTCGCCTACTCTAGCCCAGACTCAGTACTTGCACTTGGGGACGGAGAGAGTTATGTTTGGGTCGTCGACTCGAAATTCTCAACAATGCCACGGGACTTTTCTCTGGATATTGGCATAGAGAGAGTATTCTTCAATGCTAGTGCTGTATTACAGGACCTTATATCGGCATTGGTGAACATATTCGGATCTAACTTTGATGGTTCGGGACTAACTCTGATAGGCATTTCCGCGCCCTACTCTATATCTCTAGACTCCAGTGACATGGACTCATGCCCAGACAGGTACAGCCCAGATCAACTTCTATTCCTACCCCCAAGTGAGATTGACTGTGGGATATCGGTGGGTCTTGGCTATGGGAGATTCGCGCCTCCTTCAGAGGGTGACAGGGAATTGTGGGAATTAGCATACATCAGCCTCGATGTCAAACCCAATGGGGTCTCGGAGATGATTCCCGGCGATTTGGAATTGGTCATCAGAACGGACAGCACTATACCAGCAGCGGGCGGAATTGAGGGAGACAGGAGCCTCACAACCGTGGAGTATTTCGCTGATAGAAGATCCGACTTGCATATTCATTTCCATGAAGATAGGTCTGGAACCCCCATAGATGAGAATCAGGGGGCACATGGCAACACTACAAATTCACTCGGTTGGCTCAGGGGAATGCCGGAAGGTTCAATGTCTCAAGGAGAGATAACAAGGATCTTCAGAATGCTAGGCTCATCTGACGAGCCTGAGTTGCCTGGAGGTAAGCCTGGCAGACTTGGTCTGATATTAGGAATCAAGAATTTCTCAAGAGACACTAGTCCAAACGAGGATGATCCGACCCTCCCAGTGAATCCAGCATACCCGCCGATAAGTATGATATTACTGAGGTCAGCCCAGTCCTTGGAATCAATCGAATATGAATCATGGTTTGAGAGAGGAGGAGAAGCATCTGATCACAGGAAAGTCAGCATCTCCATACAATCAATACCAACCGCTCTGGTGCTTTACGGTTCCTTTGATGTGAGTGGCGAAGATGATGATGACCTAAGCTTGGATGACTCCAATAACCTGGATTTTGTTTCTCGTATACTAGACTCATTAATCATGGATTTAGTCGACCTCTACCTAGACGTCGGGGGCGTACTTAACGGCATTCCAGCGACTGTCGTGGAAGCAATCACCGGTAGCGTCGGCCCGAGCGGAGATTTGCAGGGCAGGGAATTTAATCTGATAATGCACGATAACTGGGGTGCCCTGAGAAACGAGTTATCTATTGGGAGAATCGGATTGCAAATAGGTTCAAGCCCTCATCCGATACTCCAAGGCGACCATCTGGTCTTGGCGAAAGATAGGTCACTAACTCAGGTTTTGAGCAGAGATGGAACATTGGTAGACCCCTTGGTCCCAGTAGCTGCCAGCATAGGATTCAGTGGGCTGTCAGCCCTTTCTGTAGATGATGATGATATCCTCGATCAATTGACGATATCCATAAACACATCCTCGTCCATGCCATTCAATTTCACGTACTTAGATCACGAGCCAAGAACGATTTCAGAGTCTTCATTCCAGTCCCTATATGTCTCAGATATTCCTGATGATATCAGGGTTTACGTCGATGACGAAACAGCAGTCTACACATCATCAGATGGAATCGACAAAATAATCTACACTGGAAAGGATTTGGAACAAAGGCAAGCCGTCGAGATAACTGACTTCCCAGACGAGTTCACAGCTCTTTTTGGATCCTATTCAAGCTGGAGCACGGGCACATCTATTGGCACTATAGAGGCTCAGATTACAGACTCACAGGTCCCAGAAACGATGTCTGGCGATCACTTCATGTTTCATCATGACCCGAATGATGGAACCTCTGCCATCTCATCTAGAATCTCCGGTATTTCCGAGGTCAGCTGGATTCCTCCTGTCTCTGAGGGGGCATTTGGCCCAGATGGCAGGGGAAAGGCGTCATTATCTGCCTCAGGTGACAGGCCCATGAGCTTCAGCGTGGATCACGCCCCAACCATGGATGAGGACCTCTTGACAGCTGTCGCAATAATTGACCCGCTACCATCATCGGTATCTGTAGAGGTTCCAACAAGCTCTGAATCAGGACAAGCTCTCGACATTCCTGAGCTAAACACGACACAAGGCCTTTCAGGGCTCGCATTCTTCCTTGGAGGATTCGCTGATCTAGGAAGGTCGGTGAATGCTGTTCTTTCCGGGATCACAACTGATATTTCTACAGGCTCAAGCTCCGGGGAGTCAAATGAAAATTTCTCATTCGGTATGCAGCTAGAGGCAAATGCACCGTTCGATCTCGTGGTTGAGGCCAGTCACGGTGATGGGTCACTGGAAACGCCACCTTGGGTACATGGTGTTTCATTTGTCGCTTCCCCGTCTGGAATTTCAGACGGCTTCCATCTGAGAACCTGGATTCCTGACCTGCCTCCGGTGGTTGATATGTCAGTCTCCAGATCTGTAGAAGGGGACTCACAAGACTGGGGAGTCATGTTAGCACTCGATGGATGGGTTCCCGCACATAGCGAGATTATGATTCAAGCTATGGGCATAAACGGTCAAGACCTCCTAATGACATTGAATGGTCTACAAGTCGGCGTCCCAACGGGCATGCTGATTGACTCTACATTCGAGTTTGAAAACGTTGCAGGTATAACAGAGGTATCCACTTCTGCAAGATATTCAATGACCAACCCCCTGGAATGGGCACATATTTTACTCATTAACAGAGATGCCGGTAGTAGAACCGAGATAATGATTGATGAAATTCCAGAGGTTGTGGATATCACCGCATCTCTCGGAACCGCTGTATCGATAGATATGACAGTTCCAGACCAGTACCTCAAAGATAATGTCATAGGAATCAGTTCCATCATGATGCAACAGATGCAATGGATGGACTCTGCTTGGCATCCAGCCACAATTTTCCTCACAGATGTCCCAGGCTCGATTAATCTCACCACGGAGCCCGATACAGATTTCGACATAAGGGAGAGTCTAGCGTTCCAGGGGATTCCCACATTGGATTATCGTGCATCTGGCGAGGGGATGTCCCTGTACATCGAGGCCTTCGGTAGGTCAATTAATACCAAGGGAGATATCATATTGTTGGCAGAAGGAATGACTGATAGCCTGATAATCAAACCCGCTGATGGATTTGGTTTGAATATTCGATCAGGAGGAGACGGTGTCGACAAGATATACATCAGGTCTAGTAATATCCCGACAACTCCTCCTGTAACAATGGAGGAAATGGAAGCATTAGGGGAGGACTTGAAGAGTGCCACCATACACATTCACGAATTTGGAAGAATTTCGTCGACACTTCCAGGTTATCCGGTAATCGAGCTTTCAGATGTCCAAGGTGGTAAGATAATCATTTCAGCCAGGGCATCAGCTGAGGTAGCTGGACAAGAGTTTGACCTTAGGGGGGTTCTTCTAGATGCACAGACAACATCGGGAATTCCTACTGCAACAACGATAGGTGTTAACGGAATGGCATCCGATCTTTCCATTCTGAACATTATTCCTGGCTTCGAGGGTGATACTCAGCACATCATGGTCGTCGAACCGGTATCTTCGGGCATAATGACGCTAATTGCCACATTCCTGGGGGGTAGCTGATGGGTCTGTTAGAGAGAATTAGGCTATCCAGAGAGCCCGAGGAGACGCCCGAGGAAAAAACTGCACATGAGGCCTTGGAAATCATAGAGGAAAAGATCAGTCATATATCGCCATTCAGGGTCGTCTTTGCATCTATATCTGCATTTTTGGTACTCTCAGCCTCTGTTTTGGCCATGGTCTGGCTTGTTCCGTATGACAGAGTTTCAGTAGACGTGATTTACAAGCAGAGTGGCTCGAGTCACATAGTTCTAGCAGAGATAAACAATCAGGGAAGCAGATCTATAGACTCAGTCTCCTTGGATATTGTCTTCATCGATGATGATGATGTTGAGATCCAAAGAATACATTTCGAGTCAGATTTAATCTCAGCCCACAAGTCTGTTGCGGGGGACGAGCTTGAAATGATAGTTAACGGAGAGTCGGTTTGGGAGAACTACACGATAGAGATAATCTTGAGTTATGACAACTACAGAGGCCCAGTGTACGAGAAGACTACGATGGAAGTTGGGGCCTGGACTCTAGAACTATTCACTCTAAGGGCCCCATTAAAGATTCTTTAGTAAATCGTTCAGGAGACCCATACGCTCAAAATACTCCTGTCACGGGGAGTTCTGATGACAAAGCGAGCCGTAGTCGTGGTGCTAGCCGTGCTCCTACTGTCATATCTTCCTGCTATAGGTGAAGAGAGCTCCTCCGAAGAGCCGACACTTTCGGGATTGGATATCAATTACGAGAGGATTGAAATTTCCCCCGATCCACGAAGCATAAGGGATTTAGGGGCCCCATCCGTTTCACAGGGCTCAGAAGAAACTCGACAGGTTGTCGCACATTCCACAATAGGAACATACACACAAAATGGTTTGATTCCAAGTGAATTCATGGATGAGTCTCTCTCAATCCCAAGAGTAGATCTTGCAGTTGCACTGATTGATGGAAATACAGGACTTTGGGACTCGAGAATGGATGTACTCCAGTTGGGGGACATAACCATCCGTTCTACAATCCCTCCCTCAGGTTTCTTGGTGCAAGGAACTGAGAATGCTCTCACGGAATTGGAATCACTGGAGTCAATTACCTCTGTGCATGAGGTTCCGAGCGGACTCTTAATTCATCCATCACTTAGGTTCCCCACTCAATCCCAAGAACTGATGGTCGAGGTCATAGGATGGAAGGGAGATGACATGTCTCGCCTGAAAGATCCAGGATTAGGGCTACAGGACACCATTGAATCAGTAATGGGCTATCTCACAGATCCCTGGTCTCCGGAACCAGGAGTAATTTGGGGATCGACAAACTTCGCTAATTTCTCACGCATTGTAGCACATCCATCTGTATCGTACATCTCGCCTCTTCCAATCCTTACTCTGCACAACGACCAGGCAAGAATAAACATGGGAATTAACACTGTAGAGAACGCATTCATAACAGGTCTAAATGGTAGTGGCCAGATTGTCGCAGTGGGTGACTCGGGACTCGATGGAGACCACGGAGACTTCACTGGAAGACTAGCAGGGGTAACTTCTGTGACTCCCGGGGACTCATCAACCGCGGATCCAAGTGATGGTCATGGGACGCACGTTGCGTGTACAGTTCTTGGGTCAGGATTTAGGAGCAATGGCGGATACCAAGGGGTTGCACCAGAGGCCGAATTGTACTTTCAGGCAATGGAGGATGATGACTCAGGAGCTCTCTACAGCTATGGGATTAACTCTATGCTAAATTCTGCATACAACTCAGGAGCCAGGATCCATACCAATAGTTGGGGCTCTCAAAGTGGTTTTGGGGGCTACTCTACACAATCAGAAGATGCCGACGATAGGACATCCACTTGGGATCAGTATTGGTCCTACGACGGTATGACAGTACTATTTGCTGCCGGCAACGAAAGGGACGATGGGGTATCTTCTCCGGGGACTGCAAAGAATGTGATCACTGTTGGCGGTCACAAGAACAGGTACAGTGGCGCACCAGATGAGATGTACTACTGGAGTAGTAGGGGGCCCACTGACGATGGCCGAATAAAACCCGATCTAGTTGCCCCCGGGGATTATGTACGTTCGTGCAAAGCACAAGAAGCTAGCTCCGCTGGAGGATCGTGGTCTAACACTTGGTATATGGAATACAGCGGAACCTCGATGGCCACACCAGCAGCAGCTGGTTCTTCAGCCCTAGTCAGAGAGTATCTAACCGAAGTGATAGGGAGACAGGCTCCTCAGGGATCATTGGTAAAGGCTCTTCTGATCCTTGGAGCCAAGGATATGGGGGCCAGAGATATCCCGAACGACGATGAGGGATGGGGAAGGATAGATTTGGTTCAGTCCCTCATACCAGAGGGGGAAGTGGGGATCTTTGTTGACGACCGATCTAGAATCAGGAGTGGGGAGGTAGTTGAGTACACCTTTGATGTAAATTCGCCCGGCAATGAGTTCAAGGCAGTGCTAACCTGGTCCGATTATCCAGGCTCCTCCAGCTCTACCGTTCAATTGAGGAACGATCTGGACCTAGAGGTAATCTCTCCCGATGGTACCACTTACAAGGGCAACGTATTCACTAATGGCAGATCCACCCAAGGAGGTATTAAGGACTCCGTTAACAATGTCGAGGTTGTTGCATTGGATAGCACCTCCCAGGGAATATGGACAATCAGAGTAAAGGACTCGCAACATGGCGGTTCTCGCACATGGCAACCATTCTCCATTGCTGTAAGGGGGCATAATGTCAACGACCTAAGCCCTGATCCAACATTTGTTCCGGATTCAATGATTGTTTCCACCCCAATACCCCAAGTGGGCGAAGAAGTTCAGGTAACGGTCTCGGTGAAGAATCTCGGAGCAGGCTCCGCAATTGACTTTCCAGTGATGGCCAGAGTCAACTCAGCTCTCCTCGGGGAGCAATTAATCTCACTCTCCCCTGGGGAGACCGGTGATTTAGTTTGGTCATGGACCCCTGATTCCGAGGGAGACACCTCATTCGAATTCTTCATAGATCCAAACAATCAATTTGATGAGATGTCGGAATCAAACAACTACTTCGGTGAAATAGTGATTGTAAGCGCTCCAGGGGTGAGGCTTTCCGCCGTTGAGGACACCGTCACTCTAGTTGATGCGTCTACTACAACTTCAACTTGGGACCTAACCCTCACAAACACCGCGCTCTTTGAGACAAACGCCACAATCTCGGTATCTGAACCGACCAGAGTGCAGGATGGAACACAGTTCGGATGGTTCCAATCATTTACATCAAACACGTTTAATCTGATGCCCACCGAGGAAGTATCTGTTGGTATGACAATGGTTCATCCGGCACCTCCTCCACCTGGAATCTACTCGATGACACTCTCCGGCTACGACGTTGAGAATGATATCCTATCGGAGACATTACTCTACTTTGAGGTCCCTGTGCTATCTGATGCGAACATCCAATTACTTAACGAGCAGATTCTCGTCAGCCCCTTTGAGGCTACAAACACTCAGATCACTGTTCTGAATGAGGGAAACGGCGCCCAGTCCTATGACGTAGAATTGGTGTCTCCAGCTGGATGGCATCTAGGTCTTGACTCAATAGGTGCATTCGAAGGCTCGTCTCATGGTTCCACAGGGACCCTGCAAAAGGAATCTAGCAAGACAATAGACATCACAATTAACCCGCCAGGCGCAATGATACCAGAGGGTACCACTTTCGAAGCGGCGATAATTGTACACTCCAGAGTCAGCTCTATTTCTTGGACTCAAGACATATTCCTGATAGTGGGGCCAGTTGACGACTTCTCCCTGTCTCCACAACCAGGAGGAGTAATTTCAGAAATCGCCCCAGATGCGCTCTTGGAGATTGAGTTCTCAATTCAGAATTCAGGAAATAGAGACTGGGATCTCACTCCATACCTCATGTCATCTCCCGGTGGCTGGAATGTTGTTGAAATCGATCCTCTGATGGTGCCAGCAGGACAATCTGTAAACTGGATAATGATGCTACAAGGAAATGGACTAGCTACTGGTGGCCTCATTCAAATCCGTATGGCAACTGCAGATGGTTTCAAGATTGACTGGAATACGACAATAGAGGTCCTATCGGCAGCCTCTCCAAGGCTTTCCTTCCATCAAATATACCTCCCAGATGGATCTTCCTCAGACGAAATCCTGGGAGTGGGAGAACATCCCGTTGGTGGCCCTGGATTTGACTTACACTGGATGGTCTGGAATGAGGGAGCTGGGGTATGGAGGCCAACAACAACGATGCAACTTCCAGACCAAGATTGGTCATATGATTGTAAATCTCCATCATCTCTGGCACCGGGAGAATCAGATATTGTGGAGTGTCTTGTAGTCATTCCAGACGATGAACCAGCTGGAACTGAACCAATAATATCACTAATAATGGAAGGTGACGGTATTGAAATTAGCGACACTAAGTCTCTCTTGGTTGAAGACTCTCCGAGATTATCATGGACACTTAACTCGGAGCCCATTGCCCATGAGGGATATAAATCGACATACAGAATCGATGTTACTAATACCGGAAACTCGGATATTTCACATACTTTTGACGTAGATGCCCCTGACTCATGGAACGCTAGGACTACTGATGGTGTGAGAGTCGTACTTGCACCTGGGGAATCACGGGGAATGATTCTGGAATTCACACCCGGAGGGCAAGATGCCACGATTTCCATAAATCTAATCAATGCCGAAAATGTGGATGGGTCTACCTTTGAAATCCAGGTAGATGTAATGCCGTCACTCGGAAGTGACTCAAATCTCGGATCATACCTGCCCTTAATCCTCGGTACTTTGCTTATTGCTTTCCTATCCGGATTGGGTACATTTGTTTATGTGAAGACCAATGGAAACCCGTCGACCATAATCAGGAGCAGGTCAACTACCAGAAAGAGTACAGCTCTGGAAACCGACGAATCAACCAGTAGTGGAGTTCCCTGTTGGATATGTAGCGCCGATGTCATTGTCGGTGATGCATGGGCATGCTCGGTTTGCGGAGCGAGGTATCACAAGGCCAACCAAGTCTCGGGGTGTGACATTGTTTCCATCGGCAGATGCCTCCATTGCGATGCCGATGTCGAAGAACTAGTCGAGGCTTGATAACTGGTCCCAAAGTGAGCAAAGGGTGCGAAGGCCTTAGAGGGCCGGCAGTATCCGAAATGCAATGGACAGCAAGAGTCCCCTGACGGTCCTAATCGTGATTATGCTCCTTAGCATGTCTGCAACCGTTGTTTCAGCAGATGTGGATATTTCCCTGTCAGCTAACCCCTCATCTGCAGAGGCATCTCCAGATGAGGCTGCGGAATACACCATATTGGTGAGAAATACAGGGGATGACGACGCTGCAGTGTCCTTAAGCACACAGCAAGGCAATGATTGTAACGGATTCACCTCTACCTTGGAGACGACCTTTGTCCAAGTCGGGTCCCAGTCTTCTGAGCAGGTAACATTGACTGTCACAGTAACTGACCAGGCCAGCGGTGAATGCGAGACAACAGTAAATGCCCAGGGCCAAGTATCTGGCGGAGCTCCAGGAACCCCATCAAATGCGGATGTAACCGTGGTCACCACTGCAGGTGATGGAGGTGGTCTTTACTCTGTCAGCCTTTCAACAGACGAATCAACAACCAAGATCTATGACGGAGAGGATAACGAAGTCACTTGGGACGTCGACGTTGAGAACAACGGGGAACAACAGGCAAATGTACAACTTGAGATGACATCTGACAGTGACTGTGAATCCGATGAGTTATCAGCAACTGTTGATCCGTCAGTCCTTCAACTTGAGTCAGAGGATCAGCAAGAAGTTACTGTCACGATTGATATGCCAAATGGCGCAGAGACCGATGCAGGCTCACATTGTTTCATCTTAAAGGCAACAGTCACCAACGATCCGAATGCCGCCGACCAAGCAGAAGATAACCTGACCCTCAGCCTCAACGTCCCTGAAATAAAGGAGTGTGATGCTTCTCTCCAGTACAGCTCGCACAATCTTGATCCGGGAGAACAGGCATCAAACTCCATTGAAGTCGAGAACATCGGAAACACAGAATGGACGGTCACTGCAAATGCTCAATCTTTAGATGGTGAAGATATTTCAGGCTGGGTAGAGTTTGATAGCCCTAGGAGTAAACTGCTAACAGAGCCAGGTTCCTCCGATGATACCCATACTTTCACCTTCGATGTAACACCTGATGATTCTCTTGAAGCTGGAACCCAAGTTGCCATAGGGATACAGGGAAGGGCCGGCTCTGATATTGGCTGTGAGAAGATACTCACCGTGACCGTCGGACAGGAATTTGGCGCTTCTATGGCACTGAGCAGATCGACTCTTTCAAATGTAGAGCCAGGAACCTCCGGAACTCTTTCAATCCAGATAACTAATGAGGGCAATGGCCAGGAAACCATGGCTCTGGGAACATCGGGGGTCCCCCCTGGTTGGCAAGTTTCATTCTCAAAGTCATCAGTAACACTGGGGAGCTCTCAGTCGTCTAATAATAAAGAGACTGTAGGGGTAGATGTATTCGTTCCTGAAGATGCCAGTGCCGAATCAGATGCCGTTATCTCATTCACCATCGGAAGAGGAGGAGGATCAACTCCATATGATTCCAAGGACCTGACAATATCAGTCGCACCCAGACATGAAGTCTCAACGTCCATGGTCTCTGACCAACAGACGGGAAGATCTGATCAAATAGTCAAGTTCCCGCTCGTAATCACTAACGAGGGCAATATCAGAGACACATTCAGGCTCCAAGCGTGTGATCCCGGGGATCAAACTGGATGCGGAAGCCCAATGTGGCAATCATCATTCTCGGACTCTGATGGTAACTCTATCACACAATTAGCCTTAGATCCAGGGCAGTCAACTCAGGTATACCTAGACGTCTTAGTGGAAGGGGAGGAAGATGCTGACTCAGCGCGTGTCCTCGCTAGAGTAGCAATCTTCGGCACCAGCGAATCCTCCGAACACACCGTGACGGTAGTCGTTTCTAACTACAATTACGGAATGGCCGTCTCACCCCAGTCACCAGGCGAGGATCCCAGTCAGATGGATGTAGTATTGCCTCCTGGTGGGACGCTATCTACCTATTTCTGGATAGATAATACCGGAGACTACCCCGCAGGAGACACCGCAGTGATAACTATCACAGGACTTGAGTCATCGGTTTCTAGGAGTATCTTTGTAGAAGGGGTCAAGATTGACAATTCCATTCAAATTCCAAGAGATGGCAGGATACTCATAGAGGTGCAGATGGAAGTCATGGAGGGAGTATCTAATGGAGTGTCAGGGATAATCAAGGTTTCAGCAGCCTCAGAGAGAAACGCAGCTCAGATCACCTCGGTGGATGTAATGATTCAAGTGATGACCATACATGATATCATATTCACATTGGAGGGCGGGGACGAGCAAACGGTGAACTATCCAGAAAAGGCAATTTTCTCATTGTTTGTGACAAATAATGGCAATATCATCGAGGACATTGAGATAATCTCTGGAGAGTCTCTAAGGGGATGGACAATAGATATTATCGAGGACGAATTCGAGCTTTCCCCCGGAGAGACCCGAGAGATACAGGTGAGGGCAACACCACCATCCCAACTGTTGGATGACGACTCTTACAGATTCACTGTTATCGCTCAACCAGAGGGCATCCCCGTAGCAGGTCAGCCTGTAGAGCTCACAGTGAATTCGGTAACATCAGACTCATTCCTAAATCTCTCGAAAGAGATGCAGGACATCCTCGTGTATGGGCTAACCGGGTTTGGCGCGTTGCTTGTAATCGTACTTTTTATGCGTTCCAGGTCAGAAAACAAGAGGATAGCCCGAGCCTTGGAACAGGATGAGTCTTAGGTGTATAGGTGAGTCTTCACCGGATAGGCTTATTGCCGAATTTCAGGTGGCTCACCTCAACGGTCCCTACGGGACCGGCGGGTGTTTGTGATGTCTACAGTTCCAGAGGCCTATCTTGCGGTCGCTGTCATGGCCCTCGTTGGGATAGGTTTCCCCGTCATTAGCTTCGTCGGCTCAGGCTTTCTGAGGCCTAGGAAAACCGGGAACGATCCCAACAAATTGAGTTCTTGGCTTCTTCCCGGCTATGAGACAGACCAATCTCTCTACGTAAGGAGGGAATCCACATATGAGTGCGGTGCCGATCCGATCGGAGATGCTCATATCAATTTCCATTTCCAGTACTATTGGTACGCTATTATTTTCCTCGTATTTGATATCGCTTTCATGTTCCTAGCATTCGGTGGAGTATTGGTTATCCAAGAGGGAGCGATATCAATCTACAGTTCATTGGGGACACTCACTGTTTTCATTATCCTAATGGGGGCCGGCGTTTGGCACGTGTTCCGAAAGAGAGGAAGAATCTACATCTGAGGTGGCTCCAATGGCAGATGAGGATCAGAATTACGCTGTTTTCAACAGTAGGATGTTGATAGACACGGTCGGTGACATTACAGATGAAGCGTTAAAGGCAAGTAGAATCAAAGACATAATTGGAGTCCTAGCTGGGAGAATATTCAATTGGGGTCAAAGAAAGTCCCTCTTCCCGCTTCACCTCGGGATAAAATGCTGTGCTCTGGAGATGGCAGCCGCTGGAGCCAGTCGCTTCGATGCAGAGAGATTTGGAGTATTCTTCAGATCAAGTCCTAGGCAGTGTGACGTTCTTCTGGTAAATGGTCCGATAAGCAAGAAGTTCGCCGATCCGATAGTCAGGCTTTGGGAACAGATGCCAGAGCCGAAGTGGTGTATTGCGATGGGAGAGTGCGCAATTTCTGGTGGCCCATACTTTCAGTCGTACAACATACTGGAGGGTGTTGATACTGTAATCCCAGTAGATGTCTACATCCCAGGTTGCCCTCCAAGGCCCGAGGCTCTGATTGATGGATTTGACAAACTAAGGCAGAAAATCATCAGGATCGGAGCTAGTCCGAGTAGTGATCGCCCAATCACCCAAAGGCCACTAATCACAGGAGACCTCTGATAAAATGTCCCGAGTAGTCCCTTCCTCTACCCAGAAGGACGCAGCTGAGAAAACAGCCTCAGCAATCAGCAGGATAAAGGGCTCCGAGGCTGAGGTAGTGGAGAGGTCCAGTGGGACTAGGTCAAGGTGGACCATTTCCGTAAAATGCGACCCAGCAAATTGGAGAGGTCTAGCCGAGAAGTTATACAATACTCACGAAGTCGACTATTGCTCGATGATTACTGGTATTCACTGGCCTGATGGACCCACAGAGAAGAAATGGGAGGTAGTCTACCATTTTCTCAGAACAGGAGTCAAGAATCCTCCTGAGATTGACGGAGTTCAACAACCAGTAATCACCGACCCGACCTCTGTAAAAGGCAAGCAAATCCCTCTCGAGATTGAGGTTACAATAGCAATTCCCGAGACTAGGACGCCCTCTGTTCCAAGTATCCAAGACTTGTGGGCAGGCGCCGACTGGAATGAAAAAGAAACGTGGGATTTAGTGGGTATTGACTTCGAAGGCCACGAGGGGATGAGAAGGGTACTACAGCCCCACGAGACTCCAACTGGATACCATCCCCTGCAGAAACAACACAATCTCCGATATCATGGATTTGAGGAAATGTACGACGATGCACAAGGGTTCTCTCGAAAGCCAGATGATGTTGGTAAGGTAAAGTAGGTGATAAAATGGCAGAAATGTGGATTTCAATGGGGCCTCAGCACCCAATGACACATGGACTGTGGACATTGAAAATTAAGGTGGATGGGGAAACAGTCGTGGATACGGTCCCCGATCTTGGGTATATCCACAGGGGCGTTGAGAAAATTTGTGAATCAAGAGATTTCACACAGATAACCACGTATTGTGACAGACTTTGCTATGCAAGCGCAAATACATGGTCTCACTCTTACATCTACGCCGCAGAGGATTTGTTGGGAGTCGAGGTGCCAGAGAGAGCTGAATACATCAGGCTAATCGCTGTAGAGTTGCAGAGAATAGCATCCCACTTGATGTGGCTGGGGGCCTATGGGCCGGATACGGGAAACCTCTCAGTATTGGTCTGGTGTCTGAGGGAGAGGGAAATGATGATGGATTTACTCCAGGAGCTGGGTGGATCTAGGATGCATTACAACTTCCCCAGAATAGGCGGAGTCAAGAGAGATCTGCCTCATGGCTTCGCCCAGAGGGCGAGATCCAAACTCGAGCTATTCTTGCAAAGAATCCAAGAGTATGAGGCGTTATACGATGAAAGTACGGTTTTCTTGGTCAGAACCCAAGGAGTGGGATATGCCAAGGCCGAGGAGATGGTGAACGAGGGTGTTTCGGGCCCCAATTTGAGGGCAGCAGGCGTCAACTACGATGTAAGATGGGCACATCCCTACTCTGTCTACAGTGAACTAGATTGGGAGCCTCCAGTTGAGAGATCATCGATCAAGGGGGCGGATTGCTATGACAGATACAGAGTCAGAGTCGAGGAAATGAGGATTAGCGCTCTACTCACATTGCAAGCTCTGGATAAAATGCCAGGAGGATCCGACACATATCACGAACCTGGAGATCCTAAGCTATTGGCGAAAGCCCCGAGCAGGGCACCAGAAGGAACAAGCGGTTACCATCATTTCGAGGATAGCCGCGGTGAATCAATGTTCTACATCGCAGGCGGAGGAGACGGTAGGGGAAAGAACCCGTACAGGGTCTCGATAAGGTCTCCTATGTTCATTACCATTCCTTATGCATCCAAATGCATGATTGGTTACAAAGTGGCTGACATTCCTGCAATAATGGGTTCTTTCGACCCATGTATAGGCGAGACGGATAGGTGAACAAATGGCAAGTAGTGATTGGTTAGATTTGACTGGCTGGCTCCAATCCATGGTTGGATGGTCAATGGATCAGACCCATGACATTCTTCCCGACTCAGAGTACGGTCTCGGACCACTTGGTTCCATCAACCCGCAATCCTTCTTTTCCTCCATCCAGCCTTCCCTGGAATCCTTCTTCCATGCCACAATAATGTGCACAGTCGTATTCACCACCCTTATGCTCACAATGCTGGCAATACCGTACATCGAAAGGAAGTTCATCGGGAGACTAATGGACAGATTGGGTGCCACCACTACACTCAGGAGCCTCTGGGTGGGTGAAAGCGGTGCTACAGCAGGAGATTGGTGGAATCAACTACCATTCGGAATCGGAACGCCAGTAGGGTGGGTCGTGAACACTCTCAACTCGATATGGGGCAATGATCACGAGTTGGAAACCGTGGCGAGAGTCAACAACAGAAGCTATCATGGATATTGGTTCCTTCTACCCGGATTCTTCCAAGCATTCGCTGATTTCTTTAAGTTCGCGACCAAAGAACACCTGGTTCCCAAAGACGCTGACAGAGTCGTCTTTGAGGTGGCTCCGGTGATTATCGTCTCTACCACAGTAATGGTCTTCGCATTTGTTCCGTTTGGCCCCCACATCTATGCAGCAAACCCCGATCTATCTCTTCTATTCATGATGGCTATATTCGGAGTTGCTCCCCTCGGAGTTTTCTTCGCCGGATGGGCTTCGAACAATAAATACACGCTGATCGGGGGAATGAGGTCGGCTGCACAACTGACTGCTTACGAGATTCCGTTGCTAATCACAGTCCTAGGAGTCGCTGTCCTAAGTGGATCATTGAATATTATCGAGATAGTTGATTTCCAGATGGGTAAGGACGAAGGAAACGTATGGAACTTTTTCATGATGCCATTGGGTGCGGCACTGTTCCTAATTACCATGATTGCCGAAGTCGAGAGGATTCCCTTTGACATGCCCGAAGCGGAGGCTGAGCTCGTTGAGGGATGGTGGACAGAGTACGGAGGAATAAGATGGGGTTTGATGTTCTCAGCAGAATACATGAGATCCTATGCTGCATGTATCCTGTTTGCACTCTTCTTCTTGGGAGGATGGGAGGCACCTTTCCAACACACACTCTCTGATCTGCCATTCTTGGGTGGAGCATTCACGACACTGTTCATGCTAATTCCCGGTTTGGTATGGGTATTACTCAAGGCGTGGTTGTTGTTCGCAGTCTTCGTCTGGATCAGGGCCTCTCTTCACAGGGTCAGAACCGATCAGATTCTAGAGTTTGGATGGAGATACTTACTCCCCCTTTCGTTAGTCAACCTAATCATAGCTACTTATCTGAGATTAGAGCTGTATGATGGAGGGAACTGGAACTTGTGGATTCCAGTAGTAATTACCACAGTGTCTTTCGGTATTTTCCTCCTGTACATATTTGATGAGGATGAAGAGGCGGCTAGACTAAAGAGCAGACCATACAGCACTCAGGCAGTCATCAAGGCATCCCCTGGGAGTCACAGAGAGTAGGTGGTAGCATGAAAGAGGCTTATCCAGATGAATATAATACTGGGCATCCAAGGGCGACGCCTAATTTCAGGAATCTCGTTCTCCGACCTATGTGGATGACACTAAAAACCGCACTTAGGACATTCCCATTTGTTGGACGTCTCTGGTTCCTCAGGAATGACTATCACGGTCGCTCGGCAATAATGATAGACAGGAACACCAAAGACAGGATAGGGGAAGAGCACCCTAGTACCGGTCAGAAGTTTGCTGCTGACAGAGAAACCAGCCAGCTCATGCCTTTCCTTGAAAGACCAGTCACCGTGATGTACCCGTATGAGAGATTGGAGGATCTTGAACCGTGGCTTTTCGTCCCAGGCAACTACAATGGAAGAATAGGAGTAATTTGGGAGACTTGCACAGCATGCAAAGCATGTGTTAGGGCTTGTCCAAATGATTGCCTGCATATGACTTCTGAAGTAAGAGTGAACGTTCTTGATACCACCGAGGAGGGAGATGAATGGCATGGTTATGGGAGCGAGCTTGAGGCTGGAGGATTTGCTGCTAGGCCAAGAGAGGACTCTGGTGCTGAGAACTTCGATCTGATGACCGCCCACAGAGAAGCTCCTGCTGAGTATGATTTCGCTGAGATAATCGATCTAACCGGAGACAAGGCCACTGTTAGGTGGATGGATGGGTCAGGAATTGAAACATTGGACTCATCGAATTTGAAGCCTGCTGAGAAAGACATAGTTTCTGGAAGAATAGATCTTGGAAGGTGCATGTTCTGCGGATTGTGCATGGAGTCATGTCCGTTCGAGTCGTTCTTCATGACAAACGAATACGATGGAATGTCTGGATTCTCTAGACAAGACCTCTGGATGGATGCTGATAGAACCAGAGTCCTCCCTTCGACACACAAAGAAAGGGTGGATATGGAATTGGCCAAGAGAGCTGAGAAAGAGAAGGCGAAGATAGCGCGAAAGGCCGCAAAAGCAGCGGCAGAGGGATAGAAAGATGGCCATAGACTTCGAAGCAGTAGTCTTCCTAATCCTGGCTGTAGCCACAGTGGGAGGGGCAATAGGATGTGTATACGGAAAGAGGGTGGCCCACTCACTCCTCTTCCTCATGCTCACCTTCTTTGGTGTCGCCGGGATATTCGTGCTTGCCAGCGCTGAGATGCTGGCAGCCGTGCAGATTCTCGTATATCTCGGATCTGTAATGCTAGTGGTCCAGTTCGGGGTAATGTTGACCAGAAGGCAAATTCAAGAGGGGGATATTGAATGAGATTCCTCTCTATAATGGCCAGAGTAGGGACTGTAGGATTCATTCTAGCACTCCTGAGAGAGACTATGACCCACCCAATGTGGGGGGCTGAGGCATGGGGGGGAAACTCAAACCCACCTTCGACATACGATCTCGCTGACGCTCTTTTCAATGAGTGGGCATTAGCAACTCTCGTTCTCGGAGCTCTTCTTTCAATGGCGATGATCGGCTCTTCATACTTAGTACGTGACGAGAGACTTGTGAATCTGGTCTGGGACATGGGAGGAGATGATCAATGATTGACCCAAGCTGGATTGCAGGACTGGGGGTCATATTGTTCGGTGTGGGACTAGTTGGAGTCTTTACGAGGAACAATGCAATAGTTGTCCTGATGTGCATCGAAGTCATGCTCAATGCAGCAAATCTCAACTTCGTGGCGGGGACGATGCACTACGGCGATGTCAATGGTTGGGTATTCACATCTATTGCAATAGCGATTGCCGCTGCCGAGGTAGCAATCGGGCTAGCCATTTTCCTTTCCCTATACAGCACTCAAGAGACAATATCCCTAGATGATGCTACGACATTGAGAAACTGAGGTGAATCCATGGGTGAGAACAAGAGTGAATTGGGGCTTTTGTTATACATCCTACCATTCCTAGCAGTAACCCCCGCTCTTTACGCAATGGGGTGGGAATCGTATGAAGCCTCAATTCTGATAGTGGCTGTGCCATTCATGACATTCCCAGTAATTCTCATTGTAGGGCAACTGTACAACGGAGAAGAATTCTGGAAGAATAAAATGAAGGAGGGAGGAATCCTCGCATTAGGGGCCCTAGGAGCTTCTCTGTCAGCCGCTCTATGGCTTGTTTACGACTACGTTGACGCACTCCCAAACTTCGATGAACAGCAGAGCGTCACACAATGGCTTGAATGGGTATCTTTCGATCTTCTCCAATCTGACTATACTTTGACTTCCGGGTCCAAAATTCTCGGAATGGGAGTCTGGATAGACTCAATAACATTGATGATTTTATTCGTAGCAACATTCCTGTGCTTCTTGATTTGCTGGTTCAGCTTGGGTTACATGAATACTGATCCTATCAATGAAGATAGAAACCATCGATTCTACGGGGAGTTCGTTTTGTTCGCTCTTGGGATGTTCGGAATGGTTCTAGCGGACAATTTCCTTTGGCTTTTCATCTTCTGGGAGGTAATGGGCCTCTGTTCATATCTGCTAATTGGGTTCTACTACTGGAAAGATAGTGCAGCATACGCCTCGAAAAAGGCATTCCTGACAACCAGAGTAGGCGACGTTTTCCTGATGATCGGACTCTTCATTCTTTACGACATATACGGATCATTAGAATTCTCAGTAATTTTCCATGACCCATCACTCAATGGAACAGTCGATTCTGACAAACTTTTCTGGGCACTTCTGATGATGTTTATTGGTGCAGTAGGGAAGTCCGCCCAGTTCCCGCTTCATGTCTGGCTACCAGATGCCATGGAAGGCCCGACGCCAGTTTCAGCACTAATTCATGCTGCAACGATGGTAAATGCGGGACTTTACCTTGTGGCAAGAATGGTACCTTTCGTTGATGTAGGCCATCACGGAGTATCAGGATTAGAGGATCTCGGACTCATAATTGCATATATCGGAGGAATAACAGCATTCATGGCAGCAGCCATCGCCTTCGTGCAGAATGATATCAAGAAGGTTCTTGCTTACTCCACAATGAGCCAACTTGCGTACATCTTCACCGGCTTAGGGTCTGCTCTCTGGTTTTACAACAATGACGAACACCACGCAGCTGTAGTTGTCTTCGGATCCTCGATGTTCCACCTCTTCAATCACGCCATGGCCAAAGGAATGCTGTTTATGGCTAGCGGTTCAGTAATCCATGAGGTACATCATGCTCACGACCACTTACATCACGAAAACGGGAATGGTCACGGGCATGATTTTGATCCTCAAGATATGAGGAATATGGGGGGCCTCGCCTCCAAGATGCCAGTAACTGCCACAGCAATGATGTTTGGCTCTATGTCAATTATCGGAATTCCACTCATAGGCGGTTTTTGGTCTAAAGAAGGAATCATCGCCGAAACCTGGCTAGCCGCTCTGGAACATGAGCCCCTGATGTATGGGCCAGCAATACTGGTTTTGCTGACGGCAGGAATGACAGGTTTCTACATGTCTAGAATGTGGTTCATGACATTTGCTGGAGAGCCTAAATCAGAAGTTGTTGAGCATATCCACGAAGAAACTCAGTGGATTAAAATGCCACTCGTGGTATTAACCGCAATAACTGCTTTCGGGGGTTTTGCCTTTGCATTACTTGGTGCCACAGACTACCTCTCATCTGCTTATGACTACTCGGGACATCTCAAGCTCCACAAGTCCACCCTACTCGAGTCAATTCTCTACAAGCTTGAGTATGCATTCCTGCCAGAGAAAATTAATCTAAGGATAGTTGGATGGGTTACAATCTTCCTCTCCTTCATAGTTGGTCCTGTATTGGCTGCAAGGATTCACGGTGGAAAACTCGCTGACGGAGAGTCATCAACACCATTCGTTTCATGGCTGGTCTCGGCTTCGTCCAAGTTTGGTAAGCAAGATGTGAGCTCACTAGCCGAATCAGATCTCTCCGTAGCATTGCAAAACAGACTCTACTTCGATGACTTGTACGAAGGAGTGTTGGCTAGAACAGTAATCCCATTCTCCCAGTTCACTGCATGGTTTGACAGGAACGTAATTGACGGATTAGTGAAGCAGATAGAGACAAAATCAGTTTCAGGTTCAGTCCAAGTCAGAGGACTGACAACCGGAAGCGCTCGAGACTACATCCTGATGGCCACGGTCGGTATGCTAAGCATTATCACGCTACTATGGGGGATGAACTCATGATTTATGATCCTCTGACTATCATCACCCTCACCCCTATATTAGTAAGCCTAGTACTACTTATTGTCCCCAAGATAACGTCTTCTGCGGAGGGACTAGCTAGGGCGTCTAGGGCTATCAGTATGGGTGTCTCACTAGGAATGCTGGCTATCACAACAATGATTTTCCTCGGAGAGATTGGAAATGTGGATTGGTCGAACTACAATTCCGGATACTACCTAACTAATGATGCAGTCGCCCTTATTCCCTCAATCGGGGTTTACTGGAAAGTTGGTGCGGATGCCCTCTCTTTCCCGATGATATGGCTCACAACCCTACTAATCCCAATATCAATGCTGGTGGAATGGGATGCTAAGAAAGGACATCTCTTCCACCCGTTAATTTTGATGATGGAAGGGGCCCTCATTGGAGTTTTCGTTTCCCTAGACATGTTTGTCTTCTACGCCTTTTGGGAACTAACCCTAGTCCCTATGTTCTTCCTGATTATGATATGGGGCGGAGAGGATAGGAAATATGCCTCAATGAAGTTCTTCATCTACACATTCACTGCTAGCGTGATTATGCTTATTGGAATACTAGTGATGTATCTCTACACTCCTGATGTCGCCTCATCTGGCTCCATAACAGGGCACTCCTTTGATATGTCAGTAATGATATCATCTACAGAATTCATACCCAGTGAGGGACTAAGGCACCTAGTTTGGCTACTCTTACTTATCGGCTTTGCAACTAAGATGCCGAGCGTACCAGTCCACACATGGCTACCCGACGCCCACGTACAGGCACCGACTGCTGGCTCGATGTTACTGGCAGGAGTAATGCTGAAGATGGGCGCATATGGATTCCTGAGGATCGCTGTCGCAGCTTTCCCCGAATCTACTATCACCTTCATCCCCCTCTTAATCTTCCTTGGCATGGCAAGCTTGGTTTACGGCGCGTGGGTCTGCATGGGCCAAACTAACCTCAAGAGGATGGTGGCATATTCTTCTGTATCACACATGGGTCTTATTTTCCTCGGAATAGCCACGATGCAACCACTGGGTATAGCAGGTGCTCTCTTCATGATGTTTGCACACGGGATAATCAGTCCACTCCTCTTCGCTGTAGCAGGGGCTTTCAAACATCATTATCACACACTAGAGATTGGCTCAATGAGAGGAATAGCGCATCACAGCCCGTGGCTCTCAGCTCATATGATGTTGGGATGGATGGCAAGCCTAGGCCTTCCTCTACTGGCAGGTTTCGTCGCTGAAGTGACAATTCTAATTGCGTTCTGGATGTCCTTCGGCTGGTTGGTGCTACTTCCAACACTTACTCTAATAATCACGGCCGTCTATTACCTCACGTCCATGCAGAGGACAATTTTCGAATCTAATGACCCACATCACGGGATACTTCCCGACACACTGCATGGAGAGGAACCAAGAGATATTACATGGCATGAGAATGCTGGTATGATTATTCTAGGGGCATTGACCATCCTATTCGGAATACTTCCATTCATCTTCTGGGATATGATGTCAGAATGGAGCTCCGGCTTCCTTTTGGAAACTCTTGTCCAAGCCATGCAGTCAGAGGGGGTGAAACCTTGACTTCACTAGGTCAGTTGCCTCTTGACTCGGATACCGCCTCATCCCTGTTGCCCGAGACTGTGATGCTCGTAGGTCTGATTGCAATAGTTCTGATCCCCAATCTCGGTGATGCGAAATTCAGGATTCCACTTACATCAGTAAGAGTCCCAGTTCTATTGGGAGGCTCTAGATTCGATATGACCAATGATCCTAGAATGCCAAACAGGATATCTAACATTACATTCTTGGTCGCATTCCTGTCATCTTTGGTGCTGATCTCAGAATCACCAAGAGAAGTTGGAGGGGTCTTGATGGCTGATGGTTTCAGTAGGATTTTCTCAACGATGTTCCTGGGCGCCTTGCTTTTAGTCAGCGTAGCAACTACTCACAGGATCCCAGCAAAGATAAAAGCTCCAATTCCTGAAGATTCTGACTCCAAAGCGACCGTCGATAGAAAAATTTCCGTCCTTATCGATAACAGGAGGCAAGTCGACTTCTACATCCTCCTGATTATGGTTGGTCTGGGAATGAGTATGATGACAATGGCCACAAATCTATTCATGATGATAGTTTGCATTGAATTGGCCTCGCTCTCCACTTATGTTCTAGTAGCTTTCCACAAGGAGTCCCCAGCTGGGGGTGAAGCAGGCGCCAAATACTTCATTGTTGGCTCAGTTGCTTCGGCGATTGGAATCTACGGCATGTCCCTACTTTACCTCTGGTCTGGGAGTCTTGACCTAGATGTTCTGAGAGAAAGCTGGCAGGCCATGGATGGAGTTGATCCATTCGCCGCATTTGGAATAGGTATGATGTTAGTTGCTTTCGGCTTCAAGGTGAGTGCAGCACCATTCCACCTAGCTGCGCCTGATGCCTACTCTGGAGCGGCATCTCCAATTTCTGGGCTCCTTGCTACTGCCTCAAAGGCAATGGGATTCGTAGCACTCTTCAGAGTCTTGGTAATCATCACAGTTCCAGAAGGCGCTGAAGCACTTTGGATGGTGGCCCTTGGAATATTCGCTGTTGTGACCATGACATGGGGTAACCTAGCCGCTCTGACAAGTGAGAATCCTAAGAGGATGCTTGCCTACTCCAGCGTGGCGCATGCTGGATACATGCTCGCAGCTATCGCAGTGGTAGGAAGTGGAATATCCAGCACGGAAGAAAGCGTGGTAATACTGACCGCAGTAACTTTCCACTTAGTAGTATTAGTCCTCTTCAAACTTGGAGCATTCTTAGTTATTACACACCTAGAGACGGAAGGAAAGGGACACAGTATCGAGCATCTTCACGGACTAGGAAACAGGGACCCAATGATCGCCGGTTCGATGTTTCTGTTTGTTCTTTCGTTGGCGGGAGTCCCCCCTCTGTCAGGATTCCTCTCAAAACTACTCATGATCAATGGAATCGTCTCCACATCGGCCTCTACTGGGTCCTCCGATACCTCCGACATAGCTACGTGGGCCGAATCAGTCGATCCATTATTCTGGCTAGCAGCTGCAATTGTATTGAATAGCGCCTTGTCACTATTCTACTACCTTAGGATTGGTCTTGTTATGTTCTTTGAAGAACCAGTATCGACTAAACCGCTTAAGGCCGCTCCCTCCCTCAAAATGGCTATTTTCGCTTGTGCAATATTGACATTACTCTGCGGGGTTGGACCAGTCAGCGAATGGCTATTAGACTTAGTTAACGGAGCAATCGACTCATTCATGCATCAGGTATGAGGCTCAACTTCACATAGGTGACTATCGACGGATACCCGTGGGGCGTAGAGAGGAGAAGGTCGATTTTGAGCGGTTAGCTCAGCTAGAATCTGGCAGTGGAGACAGAATCAGAGTCCCTCTTCCCAACAGAAAGGTCAATGAAATGTTCGCAATAGCCGATGAGATTCTGGGTGGACGGAGACTAAGGGCTGTTTGTGAGGACGGATTAAGTAGAATTTCAAGAATACCTGGAAAGATGAGAAGAAGGCAATGGGTAAGGGAAGGGGATCTCATAGTCATACAGCCTTGGGACTTCCAAGATGAAAAGGCCAACGTGTGCATGAGGTACACAAAGACACAGTCGCTATATCTATCCAGAAAGGGGGTTCTTCCTGAAATAGTAGATCTCTTCGGCCTTTCTGAGGAAAAATCATCTGAAGACGAACAAGACAATGAATCCTTAATTGAGGAGGTCCAAGAACCTGAAAGCATTCAGGCGGACGAAGTCGAAGAAGAGACACCAATTAAAATCCAATCCAGTAATGATGAAGATGACATAGACTCATTCTTCGGGTGAGTAAATGAATGATGATGAGAACTGGGACGAAGATATAGATGCGATAATGAAGTCGCAGACAAAACACGATTGGATGTCCGAGCCGAGGTTTAGGAAAATATTCGATGAGATAGAAGATGGGCTTCAAGGTGTAATGGGTAAAGGTCCATTTGAGTGGGTTGACAAGAGAGTTTTCGATGCAGTATTTGACAAGTCTACACTGCTAGCGATACACAAGCTCATGCAAAAGGGTGACATCGAGACTATCGATTACCCTATTGCTAGGGGCAAGGAAGCCCATGTCTTCCACGCTACATCAGTCAACGGCCCGATAGCTGTGAAAATCTTCCATACTACGAATGCAGTCTTCAAGGGATTGGCCAAGTATATAGACGGTGATCCTCGATTTAACGGTCTTTCTGGAAGACATAGAGAATTGGTTAACATTTGGGTGAAGAAGGAATTCAGGAACCTAAGAAGAATGAGAAAGCATGGGATACGTGTACCATTGCCGATATCATACAACAAGAATGTCTTGGTAATGGAATTGATTGGAGACACTTCTGCAGCGCCCAGACTAAGAGATATTGAGGTAGATAAAAAATTCGAAACATTCTCAGAAATGCTGGATATGGTTGCTGTTTCATGGCAGAAGGCCAATCTTGTTCATGCGGATTTGAGTGAGTACAACATCCTCTGGTACGAAGGCCAACCTTGGTTCATAGACGTGGGTCAGGGAGTCACCGAACAACACCCGCACTCCGAAGAATTCCTGGTGCGAGATGTGACTAGGTTGGTTCATTGGATAAACAAGCAGGGATATGAGGTCGAACTAGCAGACTCTATCCTCAGGGTATTAGAGGAACCAGTACCAGATTTGGAATCTCTCCCGGGCGTGGATTAAAGAGAGGCGCCTATTGGAAACCCTCGTGGAGCCCATAGCGCGTATACCCAAGGACCGTATCGCGGTACTGATTGGCAAGGGAGGATCAACCAGGAAGATGATAGAAGAAGCCTGTGGTGGAAAATTGGATATCGACTCTAGGTCTGGGGAAGTATCGGTGGATTGGTCAGATTCAGATGTAGATCCCGTTAAAAAAATGAAGACACCAGATGTCATTCTTGCAATAGGAAGGGGACTATCCCCCAAAAGAGCAGTCAACCTACTCGAGGATGAAATAAATCTTCGAGTATATGATATCAGGGAGTGGGTTGGAAGACAACCAAACCAAATAAGGAGAATGAGGAGCAGGCTGATTGGTCGTAATGGCCTGATCAGGAGCCGTATTGAGGAGCTCTCTGGAACTGAAATTGCTATTTATGGATCATCAGTAATTGTTATTGGCGATGAGATGGGACTTGAGGTAGCCAACCCGGCAATAGAGTCGATATTACGGGGTGCTGAGCATGGTAGCGTGCTCCACGGACTTGAGAAGGATAGGAAGAGGCAACGAATCCGTTCAAGGAGCCTAGAGAGCTATGAGGAAAGAAGGAACGAAGAGTCTCCATTTGACTCACTTGTCCCGGGACTATCAGCGGCCCGAAGAAGAAGAGAAAGGAGACTCAAGGATAGTCAGATAAATGTTGAAGATAAGGGTGCTATTGACGAAATGTTGGAACTGGCTGAAGATGAGGAAATCATCTACGAGGAAGAATGAATTCTTCCGCCATTCCTAAGACATGAACCTCTTCGTAGGCATATGAATGACACCGGTTATGTGCTATACGACTATGAGAAATGGTCAATATATGCACTTACTGCCATCACCGTCCTCCTACTTTCGGCATTTTCTCTCAATATTCTCGATATCCCAAATCCACTAACAGATTTCGTTACTGAATATTATGTGGACCCTATCCTTGACGAGTCAGGAGGGGATGCGGGGTACAATGAGACTAACACAATCACCTACGCAGTAGTCCTGGCCCTCTTTGTCGCCGCGTTAAGTGCTTGGTTGAGGATTCTTAACATAGATTCCAGCGAGGCTACAATACTGGCCCTGTTGCCATATGTCTTCTGGGCGGCTCTAGGGGAGGTTGTGGAAGATGCGGATCTGTTTGATATCGAAATGGCTCCTCTATTTGTAAGTCCAAGTATTCATTTCCAGACTGCTCTATGGGTCATAATTGCTGGCTCCATCGGTTATCATGTTAGGAACTATGGCCCAGGAGTTAGTGAAAGGGAGAAGAATAGAATTCTGGAAAGCCTCTCGATGATTGCAATATTCTCACAGTTCTTGATCTACGGTCATTCAATCTCCGTGAGCGAGGTGGGTAGTGAGGTAGATTTGACAATGTTCGCATTAATTGGAATATCGGCCACTTTCCTACCGATATTCTTCAGGGAATCAACATCGGAATTCACTTATGTCCAGAGGTCTGTGTATCTAGTTGGCTCTGGAGGAGTACTGGTATTCTTTGGAGCCTTGGTTTCCTTCGCCACAACTCTTCCAGATGATAAGCTGACACTATGGCCACTGGTTATCGTTCTGGGAATCCCCATATTGATATGCTATGTGATGTTTGTTTCCGGAATAGAGTCTTCAAGAATTCTCTCAGAGAGGGGCTTTGTCGCAGGAATACTTCCTGAAGGAATGTCAGAATCTGAATATGAAGACCTAGTTTCTGATGACAAACTGATTATGGAGGAAAACAGAAAGAAAGCAGTGCTGGCGTATCCGGTGGTTTTTCTTGCAGTATCAGGACAGGTGATGGACGGATTAGCGACATGGATAGGTATTGACTACTTCGGCTATGAGGAGAAGCATCTTCTATCAGCTTGGATTATCGAAGAATTCGGTAATACATTCGGCTTCACATTAGTGAAGGCGGGCCTCGGTCTGATTATCTGGTGGTTCTTCGCCTTCGCAAACTTTGAGCATAGGCAACAGCACCTTAGATTACTAGTGGGCCTAATGATATTAGTCGTAGGAATGGCTCCAGGACTGAGAGGGGTAGCGAGACTGGTCATCGGCCAGTAAAAGTACTAATGGAGGAATACTTCCCATTCAATTGAAGGCTTAAACACCATCACGGATATGATACTCATGGATAGGCTGCCAACGAGAATCGACAAATCGAGTGAAGATTACTCTATCAGGAAGAGTCACAATTCAGCCTTAATCGAGGAACTCAGGGAAAGGGTAGATATCGCGAAAAATGGGGGCGGTGGAAAATACGTCGAGAGGCATGAGGCCAGAGGGAAGGGGATGCCTAGGGACAGAATTTCAGAAATTTGTGATCCAGGGTCTCCTTTCATCGAGTTTTCTACATTGGCGGCGTTCGAGATGTATGATGGCAAAGCCCACTCAGCAGGAATAGTTACTGGCATAGGAGTGGTCCATGGGAAAGAGTGCGTCTTTGTGGCTAACGACGCCACAGTAAAGGGCGGGTCATACTATCCGATGACTGTCAAGAAACACATTAGGGCCCAAGAAGTTGCTGATTCAAACAATCTCCCCTGTATATACCTTGTAGACTCAGGAGGGGCCTTCCTCCCTCTTCAAGATCAGGTGTTCCCTGACAAAGGACATTTTGGTAGAATATTCAGGAATCAGGCGATTCTCTCAAGTAAGGGGATACCCCAAGTTGCCGCTGTCTTGGGATCATGTACAGCGGGCGGTGCGTACATCCCAGCAATGAGTGATGAATCAATAATAGTAAAGGGCAATGGAACAATCTTCCTTGCAGGACCACCACTGGTAAAAGCTGCAACAGGTGAAGAGGTCAGTGCTGAGAATCTCGGAGGAGCGGATTTGCATACCCGGGAATCAGGAGTTGCAGATCACTTTGCAGAAGATGAGACAGAGGCTCTTCAGACTGTCAGAGACATAGTTGAGAATCTCAACGTTGGAAAGAAAATTAGACTTGATACGGAGGACCCAGAGGATCCATATCACGACCCAGAAGAGTTACTAGGAATTATTCCTGATGACAATAGGACTCCATATGATGTCAAGGAGGTTATCTCAAGGATTGTAGATGGTAGCAGATTTCACGAATTCAAGGAGAGGTATGGAACTTCCTTGGTCTGCGGTTTTGCAAGGATACACGGGTACCCGGTTGGTATAGTGGCAAATAATGGCATATTGTTTTCAGAGTCTTCCCTAAAGGGAGCGCATTTTGTAGAACTCTGCGGTCAAAGGGGAATTCCTCTAGTCTTCCTGCAGAATATCATGGGATTCATGGTTGGAAGAGATGCAGAAGCAGGAGGAATAGCCAAAGACGGGGCCAAACTTGTTACTGCAGTCTCTTGTGTGCCAGTCCCAAAGTTTACAGTAATCATAGGGGGATCACATGGAGCCGGAAACTATGGAATGTGTGGTAGAGCATACGATCCAAGATTCCTATTCATGTGGCCGAATGCTAGAATATCCGTAATGGGAGGAGAGCAAGCAGCCAGCGTTCTTTCAACTGTAGGTAATGCCGACCCAGAGGCAATAAGGGAGAAGTATGAGAGGGAGAGCAATCCATACTACTCTACTGCCAGAATATGGGATGATGGAGTGATTGACCCTAGAGATACCAGGGATATCTTAGGACTCTGTATCTCATCCTCTCTAAATGCTAAGATGCCAGAAAATAGGTATGGAGTATTCAGGATGTGAAATTATGCAAAATTTAGTTAGCGACAAAGTCCCGATAACCGAGCTTTGCTGTCTAGAGATAGAGGGACCTGTAGCCATCATCACCATCTCAAGAAGTGAAGTATTCAATGCGTTGAATGTACAACTAATTTCCGAGTTGATAGATCTGATTACTTGGACCTCCTCAAGGTCTGCTGCGATAAACGGGACACTGAATGACCCAGACGATATGCCTTACTTCAGAGCATTAGTGCTAAAGTCCGAGGGTAAGCATTTCTGTGCTGGTGCGGATGTCAATATGATGAGAGATGCTGGTGCGGCAAGTCCAGAGGAAAACAGAGCTGATTCCAAGAGGCTCGATACACTGTTTAACTCACTCTGGTCACATCCATGCTTCACTATATGTTGCGTTCAGGGCGTGGCTCTCGGAGGAGGCGCAGGTCTGGTTTCGTGTGTTGATCATGTAATTGCTGAACCGGGTACAAGAATAGCTCTCTCGGAAGGTAAGCTAGGCATACTCCCAGCCGTAATTGGTCCTTACGTATACAGGAAAACAGGTAGCTCCGAATTCAGGAGACTCTCAATGATTGCTAGCAGGATTTCTTCAGAAGAGGCTCTGAGGATTGGGCTGGTAAATGAAATAGTAGAGGATAAGAATAATTTTGAACAATCTTGCAGAGAGGTCATAGAAAATCTCCTCACTAGCGGCCCAATGGCTGTCCACGAGGCAAAGAAACTGACCTTGGTATTCGATAGATGGACTGGTTCAGATGAAGAATTGAGAGAATGGACTCTAGAGAAGACAAGCGAGATGAGAGAGTCCATAGAAGGTCAAGAGGGTCTTTCAGCCTTCTTGGAGAGAAGGCCTCCTAATTGGTCTCCGAAGTAGCTTGAGAGTGGTAGTCATGTTTCCTGAGTGGATGGAGGGGGCGCCAACACCATTCTCATCCGTACTTGTTGCCAACAGGGGGGAGATTGCAGTCAGGGTGATAATGGCCGTTAAGGAAGCTGGACTCAGGGCAATCGCCGTCTATTCAGATTCCGATAGTAACGCTCTTCATGTGGAAATGGCAGATGATGCAGTGCACCTAACCGGTAATTCTCTAACTGAAAATTACCTCAATTCTGAGGCCATAATATTGGCAGCAAAATCATCAGGTGCCCAAGCCATTCATCCAGGATACGGATTCCTCTCTGAGAGAGCAGACTTCGCTCGTGATGTCGCCAACGCAGGAATTATTTGGATAGGACCATCCCCTGAGGCCATAGAAACAATGGGTGACAAAATATCGGCTAGATCTAGAATGATAGAGTCAGGAGTACCTGTAATTCCCGGTGATGAAATAGCGATTCCAGAAGGAAGCGATCACATGGGAGCATTGGCTACTGTCGCTGCCAGGGTCGGCTATCCACTACTCTTGAAGGCCAGTGCAGGCGGAGGTGGGAAGGGAATGAGAGTAGTTCACGAGCCGAAAATGCTCAGGACGGAGTATGAGGCAGCAGCAAGAGAAGCTTCTGCGGCATTCGGGGATGGAACAGTATATGTGGAGAGGTTGCTCACTGGAGCAAGGCATATCGAGATACAAGTTCTAGCGGATAAACATGGGAACTGCATCCACCTAAATGAGAGAGACTGCTCCCTCCAAAGGAGACATCAGAAGGTCATTGAAGAGGCACCATCAACAGCGGTATCTAACGATTTAAGGAAGTCAATGGGTGAATCTGCAGTTATGGCTGCAATGGCTGTTGATTATGTCGGTGCTGGAACTGTCGAGTTACTTCTTTCTCCAAATGGGCAGTATTATTTCTTGGAAATGAATACAAGGCTGCAAGTAGAACATCCAGTAACCGAGATGATTACCGGTGTTGACTTGGTCCAGAAACAACTCGAGATAGCATCAGGTATGACACTTGGAATTTCACAGGATTCCATAGGAATAAATGGCCATTCAATTGAGGCTAGAATATATGCGGAGGATGCTAAGAGGGGCTTCCTTCCCTCAATTGGCACCCTAGGGGTTTGGATACCTCCGAGTGGTCCTGGAATCAGATTGGACTCTGGAGTCAGGCAAGGAGATTTAGTAACCGTTGATTTCGACCCCATGCTCGCAAAACTGATTGTTCATGCACCGGACAGGAAATCCGCGATTAGAAGAATGGATAATGCATTATCATCATTCGTCGCCCTTGGCGTAACTACCAATATAGGATTCCTGAGAAATGCACTATTGCATCCTTCTTTCATTACAGGAAGCATAACAACAGACTTCTTGGATAGTACACCGATAAATGAATTCGATTCCAACTATGCCGATCCGAAAATTATCGTGTCCATCGCAGCATCAGCCAAGAGATTAGGTCTCGATAAATTAGCAAACACCCTCTCAAGCTCAGATATGGACGACCATTCCGGTCATTCTGGCGACCCCTTCAGGACATTGTCCAGGAGATTTCCATAGGTGGTTATATGGATTGGGAGATTGCTGATTTAGAGGATAAATTCTCTGTTGATCTGACTGAAAGAGAGGGAAAGGTTACCATTTCATCTGTTTCTGTTAATGGAATTACTGATGAATGTCCGGAGATTAGAATTTCACAGGTTGGAAAAAACCCTACAATTATTCTGGAGACCGAAAGCGGATCAAGACCCGCCCTCGTGATGAAAATAGATGGCAAATGGTGGATTCATCTGGAGGGAGAGGTATACGTTGTCAATGAGGTCGAGAAAGGAGGAAAATCATCAGAATCGGCTGGGGGGCTCTCAGCTCCTATGCCCGGAACCATACTAGAAGTCATGGTTAAAGAAGGACAGAGAGTTAGGGAAGGGCAGCCTCTTATGACTATGGAAGCGATGAAAATGGAGCACAGGATAATTTCGCCAAAGTCAGGGGAGGTCATTTCCGTAAATTTCAACAAAGGAGATAGAGTAGATATGGGTTCAACATTGGTTGAGTTGGGCGATTAGGTTAGTTTGAGTTCAATGATTATTTCGGGTCTGCATTAATACGGGAAGACTACATCGAGGGGCCATGGAAGGCTTCACTCTAGCTATCGCGGCATTCATGGGAATCAGTTTGGCGGCGGCTTCCGGCTTCCGAGTTTTCCTTCCTCCATTTCTAATGGCATTATCAGTCAGATCAGGAATTGTGGACATTGATCTTATCGGTACGCAGTTTGAATTTTTCACCACTACTCCGGCCATCATTCTGCTTGGAATAGCCATGCTCGCTGAGTTTGCGGCTTACTATGTTCCATTTATTGATAATCTGCTTGACACTATTGCTACCCCGGCAGCAATAATCTCAGGAGTCGGAATGACTGCAATCTCACTGGAGGGGAGCGAGCCAGTAATTCAGTGGGCAATAGCGATCGTTGCTGGAGGGGGGATGTCGGCGACAATTCAGACAGCCACAGTCGCGGCAAGGGGAATCAGCTCAACCTTCACCCTTGGGACTGCTAATCCACTGGTAGCTACAAGTGAGAATATTGCCAGTGTTGCTCTTACCATAATCGCCCTATTGTTTCCCATATTAGCGATTTCCTTCACTACATTGGTAGCATTGCTACTGATTAGGCGAAACATGGTCAAGGATAACGAAACCAATGGTGCCAGAGTAGCTTAATGCCAACCGATTTGAACTATTGCGGACACGTGGTACCGTGTCCCGTGAGCCGAGCGCCCAGTCCCCGATAAAAGAGGAAAGGCTCCGAATCGGAAAGACAAAGAAGACAGCCGCAGGGATAGTGGGTGTTCAGAAGTCATTTTCAATCGGCTTTCATGAAGCGGGAATGAAGCGTACATTGCAGTCGATGCTGGCCGTGAATAGGTTTGACGGATATGATTGTCCGGGATGTGCATGGCCAGATCCAGATGACCACAGGAGTAGTTTCGAGTTCTGTGAAAATGGTGCAAAGGCCTTCATAACAGAGGCCACCAAGAAGAGAGTTACCCCAGAGAAAATGAGGGGGATATCTGTTACGGAACTGTCGAAACTTACTGATATGGAGCTGGACAAGATGGGGAGAATAACAAATCCCCTGTTTCTAAAAGAAGGAGAGGATACCTATGAAGAAATAGACTGGGGGAGTGCATTCAAGATTATCGCATCGAGGATTAGTGGGTCTGATGATCCAGATGAAAATGTATTCTACACCAGTGGTAGAGCCTCAAACGAGGCAGCATTCCTTTGGGGGGTCTTGGCAAGACAAATCGGTACTAACAATCTTCCCGACTGCAGTAACATGTGTCATGAGTCCAGTGGTGTCGCCTTGTCAAGATCAATCGGGATTGGTAAGGGAACAGTAAAGCTGTCATGTTTTGAAGAAGCAGATTTAATTTTGGTAATAGGTCAAAATCCGGGAACCAACCATCCAAGGATGCTAACTGCATTAGCCGCATGCAAAGAGAATGGAGGATCTGTTGTTAGTATAAATCCCTTGGAAGAGACAGCAATGAAGAGATTCAAACACCCTCAGAATCCTTTGCATCTTATTGGAAGAGGGGTTCAGATTGCGGATGAGCATTTGCCAGTTAGGATTGGTGGAGACGCCGCTCTCCTTCAGGGATTCGCCAAGACCATGCTCTCACAGGGAGGAACTGATCCAGACTTCATCTCAAAGAATACTTTGGGTTTCGAAGATTGGAAGAGGCATATAGAATCCACAGATTGGGAGACAATTGTCGAACAGTCAGGCATCTCCCGGGACAGAATAGAGAATACCGGTACCGCGATAGCCAAATCGGAGAGAATGATTGTATGTTGGGCCATGGGGCTCACACAGCATGAGAATAGTGTTGCTGTAATTCAGGAGGTCTCGAACCTTCTTCTTGCAGGGGGGCATTTTGGCAAGCCAGGTGCCGGAGCCTGTCCTGTTAGGGGCCACTCCAATGTCCAAGGAGATAGGACAGTCGGAATTTACCATCATCCTACTGAGGATTTTATTTCCTCCTGCGAAAATGAGACCGGGATAAATATGCCCCGGAATAAGGGGTACGATGTCGTAGAGTTCATCCAAGCAGCATTACAAGGTAGGGTTAGGACATTCATGGCACTAGGTGGGAACCTAGTATCAGCAATGTCTGATACAGAGAGAGTCGCCGAGGCGATTTCCAAGATAGACTTGACAGTGCAAATATCAACCAAGCTCAACAGGTCCCATTTGATTACTGGAAGGGAAGCCTTGATCCTTCCCTGCCTTGGGAGGACTGAGAGGGATCCTGCTGGATTCGTGTCCGTGGAGAATTCCATGGGCTTGGTACATTCGAGCGAAGGCTCCTTGAAACCAGCATCAGAGAACCTACTTTCAGAGCCAGAAATAATCTCCAGAATAGGAAAAGAGCTCTATCCGGGAGGACCCATGGACTGGAATTTGTATAGCGACCATGAGAATACCAGGTACCTGATTTCCAGATGTATACCCGGATTCGAGGATTACAATACCAAAGTACGCGCCAAAGGAGGTTTTTACCTTCCCAATGGCCCCAGAGATGGCCCAATCTGGAACACCCCCTCTGGAAAAGCGCATTTCTTCTGTCACGATCTTCCCAAAAGATCCTTGGAGGATGGAAGATTTATCCTAATGACCGTAAGAAGCCACGACCAGTACAACACCACAATCTATGGTATGGATGATAGATACAGAGGCATTTACAACGCTAGGAGAGTAGTAATGATGAACAAAGATGACATGAAGGATATCGGTGCCTCTGCAGGTCAGGAAGTTGATCTGACGAGCCACTGGGAAGGAAGAAAAATACATTCAGAGAGGTGGAAGGTCGTACCATATGAAATACCTAGAGGGAACCTCTGCTCCTACTTCCCTGAGGCGAACGTTCTTGTCCCACTGGAAAGTACCGCAGAAGGTAGCAACACCCCTACTTCAAAATGGATTGAGGTATCAGTTTCAACCAGATAAAAATTACTCTATTTCAAACTCTCGAGTATTTCCTTTTCCCCCATGTAAGGCCTGAGGACTTCCGGGACTCTGACCCTACCGTCTTTCAGCTGGTTCTGCTCCATTATGGCGACCAATGCCCTACTCGTTGCTACTGCTGTCGAATTCAGTGTATGGACGGATTCATTCCCCTCCTTTGTCCTATATCTCATCCTGAGTCTATTTGCCTGATAGTCGGTACAGTTGGAGCATGAAACAACCTCTTTGTAGGAACCGGCACCCGGTAGCCAAGCTTCAAGATCGTATTTCTTCGCCGCGACAGTCCCCATGTCTCCTGTACAGATGTTGACCACTCTGTAATGCAAGCCTAGGCTGTCCCAGAGATCTACAGCATTCTGCAGTAATTCTTCATGGTGACCCCATGAATCATCAGGATGACAGATAACTATCTGCTCAATCTTAGTGAACTGGTGAACTCTCCAAATGCCTCTGTCTGACAGTCCGTGAGCCCCTACTTCTCTTCGGAAACAGGGAGAAACCCCAACTAACTTGACAGGTAGCTCATTCGGCTCGATTACCTCGTCCATCCTCATTGCTGTCAACGGATGTTCGCTGGTCGCAATGAGATAGTAGTTGTCTGGCTCGATACCGTACATAACGGTCTCAAAGTCGGATAAATCCGTTACACCCTCATAAGCCTCCCTGTTCATCATTAGTGGAGGTTGTACCAGGGTGTACCCCCTATCTATCAAAAAGTCTGCAGAGTACTGCTGAAGGGCCATCTCCATTCGTGCCAAATCTCCTTGCATGAAGTAGAATCTGCTACCTGTGATTTTTGCGCCTCGTGCCTGATCAACCCATCCGTTCATCTCAATTAGATCGTTATGATTCCTAGCTTCGAAGTCAAGCTCAAGCTTTTCGCCATGTAGACTGTGGAGAGTATTTTTCTGGTCGTCTTCACCAATCGGAACATCAGGGTGTAGTATGTTCGGTACCTTCATCCTCAGGCTATCTCTTTTTCGAAGGCATTCCTCAGCAATCGAGCTGAGTTCCGCAATCCTTTCTCCTAGATTGGAGACTTCTGAGAGAATCTCTTCAGCTCTGGATGAATCCCCAGATTTCTTCGCCTCTGCAATACCTTTCGCAGCCGCATTCCTCTCTCTTCTTATTTGGTCCGCATCATACTGGGCCTTGCGCCATTCTTCATCCAGTCGGATTATCTCATCTATCGAATCATGGGGAATCCCTCTCCTGTCGTGATCCGCCCTAATCTGGCCCGCATTCTCACGGAACATGGTAATGTCCAGCACTATTATCGCCTCTTGCACATCACTATTGACTTTCAAGGAATCGGGAAAAATCATCAGAAGAACGTGATGTCCTGCCAAAGGTTGCCTATTCCGAGGGCAAAGTATCCGGAAACCAGGTATCCTAGTATCGACCCCCCATTCAATAGTGGGAGTCCAGCTTGGGGCTTACCCATCGCTACTTGTGTCATAAGAGCTAGGTATCCCAGAAGCCCTCCTAATAATGTACCAAGGCCCACAATTAATGGATCAGAATACATCACCCCAAAAGCGCTGAAGAAGGTAATCTCGGAACCGGTCTGAGGTAAGAAAGAGACCGATGATATTACTAGCATTCCAGGAAAAATAACATCTCCGAGGCCCATGAATAGAGCATCCCTTCCGCCCTTCTTCACCTTCGCACTTTCAAGATGCGGAACAGGGTCATCCCAGTCCATCCCCCCTGATTCATAATTGGGTTCGCTCATGACACTGTCTTCTTCATCAATGAATGAGTAATTAGTGCTCTTGGGAGCTACAAGAAGAACAGGAAGCTTCAGTCCAATCATGGTATCAGCGAGCTCCAACATGTGCTTACTGCCATTGACTGCCCAATGATCGTAAATTGCAGCGACAATCATGAACCCAATAATCAACACTGGGACGAAAGACACTCCAATTAGAGTGACTACTCCAGCTCCGACCATAATTCCAACCCCATTGACCACATACCACTCAGGGAAGATATGCAGAAGCCAAATAGCGCCAATTGAAAATAACAAGGTCAGGACTACGAAGAATGGAATTTCAGAAAACATGAGGTGGATGAGAGCAATCCCGAAAAGAAACGCCAAAGAGATTGATTGTTTCTTTTTCGGATATCTGTATAGTGAGAAGATAAGGGCTACATAGGTCACTAAAATAAAAGGGATCACTGGATTGATCTCGGTTGTTCCACTGTAGATCATTCCCAATGCTACATATGGCTGGAGCGCGTAAAAGAGACTCATCCACAGCGCAAAAAGTACTATCGCTTTAATGAAGAAATCACGACCCTTCCTTGCTAGCCAAATAATAACTATAGTGAAAATACCTATCATTGCGAGCTCAAGAGCTACATATGCGCCTTTGGAAGCACCCTCTTCGCCGAAGGCCCTCGCCTCTGGAATATTGTATAATGGCTGGATACTTAGTCCTATGAGAATTGTGGATACGAACATGAAAGCCATACCAGTCATTGAAGCCCATTGATCTTTCATTGCGGCTAGCACCCCGCCTCCGCCCCCTGCACTCATGCTTGCACGAACTTCAAGGGCCATATCACCTTGACCCGTTCGCGCCCACCACCAAATCGCGCAGGATAAACCCGATGTCTGGTCGTTCATGGCTCGAAGAAAGAACAAATATGGGCATTAAGTTAGGGTTGGAAAACTGTGAAGGCATTCTTTCAAGACTTGGCAACCCTCAGTCTTCATTTCCATCTATACACGTAGCCGGTACAAATGGAAAAGGATCTCTATGTGCTCAGCTATCCGCAGCATCCTCTGCCAACGGGTTAAAGACAGGATTATTCACATCTCCACATCTAGTCACTGTTGAAGAGAGAATAAGGATTGATGGAGTTCCTATTGAACCACAACAGTTTGATCAGGCATTAAGTAAAGTAATGGTTGCTTCGGAGGAGAATCCTTCGATATCCCCGACCTATTTCGAGACAACTTTTCTTGTTGCAATGGTAATATTCAGAGATCTTGGCGTGGAGAGAGCGATTATCGAGACTGGCATGGGAGGGAGAATGGATGCGACTATACTTGTGGAGGCTGATATGGCCATCCTCACTACAATCTCGATGGACCACTCTGAATATCTTGGCGACACAATTACCGAAATAGCCAGTGAGAAGGTAGCGATTCACAGGCCAGGTAATCCATTTATTGCCATTAAGCCCGAAGAATTAGAACTTCAGAGACTAATAGAAGACAGGGTTGGAGATGACCTTTCTTGGGCAATAATGCCCGATGAATTGAGTATTTGGGAGTCTTATTCGGTGATCACCTCAAAGGTGCGCGATTATTTTGGCTGGAAAAAGGACTACTTTGACTGTATTTGGCCAGGGAGATCTCCGGGATTTGGTTCTTCCTGGTTCAATGAAGTAGATTTGAAATTCAGTGCCGCCCATAATCCCGAGAGTATGAAAAACGACATAAGAGAGACAGAAGATGTGGATGTAATCCTAATTGCGATGATTGAGAAGGACGAGGTCTATGAGACCATGAGGGTCTTATCAGAAGAAGTATCGAAAAGACTGAAGCCACCGAAGATAATTATTACAGAGATCAAGTCAGGAAGGAAACCATCCTTACCTCCAGAAATTCTTACGGAAATAATACATTCAGTTAGTCCCATACTTCTGACCATCATCCCGATTACAGACCTAACATCAGCACTTGAAGAGAGCTTCAGACTGGCAGCTCAAGAAGGCGGGAGAATAATGGTTGCTGGCAGCATATATTTACTTGGAGAAATAATTTCTAAAGTAGTCTCAGATAGGGGATTGGATCTGAGAAAAGTGATGACAATTCACTAAGAAGCCAAGTATGATGACCTCTCCTCGTAACCCATCGATGTCAGGTAAGAGTGAGCCCAAGGCGGAAATAAAAGTCGTAGTGGAATCCCGGGATACTGCTTCGAAGGTGATTTTGATTTCTTTAGTTATAGTCCTCTCAGGAGTATTATTAGCGCTATTGACTACGGACGCCGGAGAGAGTATTTTGAACCCAGTTTCAGATAATTCGGGGAACTGTGGCGATGGTGTTGACAATGACAATGGCGGACAAGCTGATCATGATGACCCGGATTGTTACAACAATCCAGAACTTTGGGAGGGCTACGACGAGAATAGAACCGAGGCGAATCGAGATAACGACCCTCCCGGTGGGAGATAGAGGTGAGGACATGGGTGACAAGTGGGACAAGAGGTTTTTGGAACTAGCAAAACATATCTCATTGTGGAGTAAGGACCCATCTACAAAGGTCGGGTGTGTAGTGGTTGGTGAAGATAGAGAGATCAGGTCAACTGGATTCAACGGATTCCCAAGAGGAATTGAGGATGACGATGGAAGACTTTCAGATAGGTCTCAGAAGTACCCTCTGATATGTCATGCCGAAGAAAATGCAATTATGCATGCCGCAAGAGTTGGCGTATCCCTCAAGGGAAATACAGCCTATGTCACTTGGCCACCCTGTTCCAGATGCACCAGATCCCTTATCCAAGCAGGAATAGAAGAGGTCGTTTTCCCGAAGGATTTGGACATACCAGATAGGTGGCAGGAGGATTTCGCAATCGCAATGTCAATGATGTCAGAAGCTCAGGTGAGTGTTAGGCAAGTTTAGTTAGTGTAGGCCAGAGGTCTTCCAGATCAGAGTATAATTCTTCAATCCCACCTTCGTTAATTATTACCAAGTCAGACAAAGCGGCAGTAGCATTGAGGGCTTGTCCCGCCTCATCAGAGGCAACTTCCTCCGCCTTCTCCTGAGCAAGGAATCTCTCCTTCTCTGTTGGGTCGCCTATCCTTCCTCTATCTTGTGATCTCTTCCATCTAGAATCAAGGCCTGCCCTGATCTCAATCAGAACAAAATCGCTTCTCTTTCTGAGTGCCTCAACTTCACCGGGGGTTCTAATTGAGTCAATCACCGCATCTTCGCCATTCAATGACTCTAGTAGCATTTCTGCGAGAATACCTGCACCGCCTCTTCTACGAAGCTCCCTTCCACCCTCAATCAATGAGTCCCTACTTTCCTCTATTCCCTGCTCCGATAGCCATGATCTGATAGAATCTGAACATGAGGTAGTCCTCACTCCCTTAGAGGAAAACCAATTGACTACGGTAGTTTTCCCAGAAGCATTCCGACCAGTCAATCCCACAAGCATGGCTGTGGGAAGGCATACGGGAAATAGGGCTTTCTAGCGCCAGAATGGACGAGTCCTAGCATATTGCAATTCAGAATTATGTATGGACCTCAGTAATCTTACCCTATCCCCAGGGGGGCCTCTTAGAATTCTGGTTGCTGTATCCTCCCCAACTCCTCTGCCCATCAAGCAAAGAATAGCATCCTGACCATGTGTCCTCACAAGCTCTGCGTTCCTCTGAATTCTTCCTGTGATTTTCTCGTCCGAGCTTCTAATCCTCTCTAAAAGAGATTTTTCTAGTCTTTCTGGAGCACAGGCCTGCATAGTTCCCCCGCAACCCGAACAAGGAGATATCTGGGCCAATCTTTCTACCCGTTTCCTGGTTTTACTTTCACAATTCAAGCAAATTAGAACCGCTCGTTCATTGAGGAGGCGTGTCTCCAGCCTCTCTCTAATTTCGACATCACTCCATGCTGGAAGTAACAAATCCATCTCAGCTCTTGGTGATCTGCCAAGCCTCCCTGGGGCAGTAATGTGGACCTCTACACTCCCATTACTTATCTGTCGAAGTAGGTCCTGCGTCCCTTCGATATCCATCCTCTCATGGAAAAGCTTCTCGAGAGACTCTTCGATTACGGGGGTTCCTCTGTATCTCTGCATCAAACCCTCTAGATTGACCTTCCTAGGGTCCGTGCCTTTCTGAAGAATCCCCATCTTTCTAGCAACCTGAACCACTCTCCATCTGATTGCTCTACCATTAGGGATAGTCATCCACATAATGGAAGGAATTGATGAAGAAGGGGTTTCATTGAGTAGATTCACGACATCACTGGCAGACAATGAGGGAACCTGTAGTGAGATCCTGTATGGATCAATCGTTGATCTTCCCATCTTCCCGTCCTTCAAAGAACCCATTGCCTGTAGAAGATGTCCAAGTGTCTCATTTACCCTAGATCCCCTGCAAGTATTCACAATTATGGCCCCATCACTTTCTGAAACTGTAATAGTGTTCTCATCTGGAATTACGCCAGATGCATCGTAATGTTCAGTGACGGTACTGATGAGATGATTACGTGCATCCTCAGATAATGGATACTCACCGAGGTCGCGAGCTTCACCATTCGAAGCGCCGATGGCAATGGCAACAGATCTTCTGAGCATACCGACCTCCATAGCAACCTCAATCGGGACCGGAGGCAACTCCCCAGACCATACAGGGACTTCTCCCGAATCATTGATTGGAATGACCAGAATTTCTTCTTGATCGGGGTCAGCATCGACAATTTGCCAGGTTCTCCCAGCCATCACGAAAGCTCTACTGCCATTTTTTCCCTCCTCTTCTCCACCCAGAGAAAGAACAAACGCCTCGTCTACAGACCCAAGGACACTCCTGCCAACTGCGTCTCTCACTCTGTAAGATAACTCGTCTGGAATCATTGAGATATGGTCAATCCGGTTTCTGCCTAGTCTAGCCGAAGGAGAGAACCACCCCTCTTTCAGTGATTCTGGAAGTCCTGATATCAACTGTTTTCTCCATTTTATCTTCTTCGAATCATCAATCTCTTGATCCCATGATGGCCTCTCAAGAGGAGCATCCCCTTCTGTAATATCTGCCAATCTAGACCAAAGCTTTGGCGACCAAGAGGTAACGTCAGATTCATTTGGGTCTTCGACGAAATTTATCATCCACCTATCGCTAAGTACTCTGAGCAGGGAGATGGTATCCTCCCTATTCCACTTATTGAAGATTGAACACCTCGCTATTATACCGGTGGCTAAGTCAATTGGAACTACCCCCCTCTCAATTGACATCTGCATAAATTGGTTCGCGGCAACGATACCTGGATTAGTGCGCCATTCGACACCCTCTAATTCTCCATGCATGGCCTTTCGGGCAATAACCGCACCTTCGGCAACCTCGTCAGTCTCCCATGCCAGCAATTCCCCTCTTCCGGTACCTCCGATGTTATGTTCTGCCCTGCCCATCCTCTGGAGAAGCCGATCAACTGCTCTGGGACTTTGTATTTGATGGACTCTTTTGATTGAACCTATGTCTATCCCAAGCTCAAGGCTACTAGTACATACTATGGCATGCAAATCTCCGTTTCGGAGCTTTTCCTCCATTTCCATCCTGGTTTCAGCGGCAAGACTTCCATGGTGGACGCCAAGTTTCAAGTCTTGATTAATCACCCTTAGTCGCTGGGAAACTGATTCTGCAGCATTACGTGAGTTAACGAAAACCAATGCCGGGCAGCTCTCATAGAGAGATTTTGCAAGCCTCCTATGAGCTGCAACTGAATGGGGCGAACTTGACCAAATTATCGACGTAGCTTCATCTGATGGGTCCGGCATTTCTCTGTGGACCAAAACTTCGGTGGATCTTGGAGAAGGGCCAATAATTGCGATAGCATCTCTCGATAGCCATCTAGCTGTTTCATCAGGATTTCCAACTGTGGCAGAAAGACCGATCCGCTGGAACCCATTTGGACAATATTCATTGATTCTTTCCAGAGCAACCAACAATTGTGCGCCTCTTTCCGATGATGCTAGGTCATGTACTTCATCTAATACCACTGCCTTTATTCCGGATAAATGCCCCCTCAGTCTACTTCCGAGGAGCATTATTTGTGCAGTCTCAGGAGTTGTGATCAGTAGGTTTGGGGGATTTTTCGACTGCTTCGCCCTCTCTCTTTGCGAAGTATCGCCATGTCTTAGCCCAACAGTTATCCCCAAGGGTTCTAGCATTTCGGCAAGCCTCCTGTCAATATCCCTGTTTAGTGCTCTGAGAGGGGTAATGTAGAGTATCGATAGCCCCTCCCAATTCTCTGAGATGAATCTGGATGCTAAAGGAAGGATTGCAGCCTCAGTTTTTCCACTTCCAGTGGGTGAGACCAGGACTCTATCAAATCCAGACACCAGGTCTTCCATGGACGAGCTCTGTATCGAGGAGAGTGTCCACTTCCTACTATCGATAAGTCCTCTGACCTTAGGATGGAGAATGGTCATGGTGCTCCCAACTAGATTTCCGAAGAAGGATGAGGTGGCAGATCATCGGACCAATCTGACATTTCGTTCAGTGTCCTGGTCACATTAGTCACCTCTCCCTGCCCCCAATAATCCACGCCGATGAATGTAGGCCTATTACCTACAGTTTCCCAGCATAGCAGAGCTCTTTCCAGTAAAGTATCGTAAGAATTGACCTGAGATGCCTTATTTGCATCCGATAATCCGAAAGTACTCAACCAGTTATTCATGTGCCAAACAGGTTGGCCTAAATCGCCTCTCCCTAGGTCACAAGTCATTTCATCTTGGCTAGACTCTCCGTATGGGGTATCCCAAGTGTGCTTCCAAGCTGGTAATAATTTAGTGAAATTATCTTCATATTCCATCTCGATGAAAATCACGACATCAGTCCCAGATAGTGCCATATCTCCTATAGATGGCCAGGGGCTTCCTAATTCGTGGATGTAAGCCCTTTCCAAGATTCCTGTCTCATTTAATATGTACTCCAGATGCTCCCCTGGAACTCGATAGTTCTGTATCAGTAGACTGACTATGTCACCACTGCTGTTGTTGTGGAGCGAACTTAAATTTCTGAGCCAAGCAAAGGCATCAACACTACCAAACAAACACGGGGGAGTATTCGGTAAGGACAATGCATGGCAAAAAACTACATCCTCCTTTTCATTATTCAACTCAGACGGGTGATACGGGTCCAACATGAAGGCTCTGATACCATCCTCCCATTGACTCTGCAAACCAGTATGGTGGTTTATTCCAGCAATTATGCCATCTTCCGGGGTTGAGAATGAGTTATGAGATTCAGCGAAGGTAAAATCGTCATAAGTTCTCAAACAATATTTGCTCATTCCATGGCAAGTGATGTAGTCCTCACTATCCAGGTAATCCAAACCTCTGGCTTGCTCCCACTCATTTGGTAGGCCATCGCCGTCAGCATCCAAATCCAGTGTATCACAAATCATATCTCCATCATAATCCTCAGGAACCGATTTATTGTCTCGTGGATCTGTGGAGCAATCTAACTCCGTAAAGTCCCCCCAAAGATCCCCATCATCGTCACTATCGAGGAAGTCGCAGACCAGGTCTCCATCAATATCTGATGGAACACTGGTGGAGGTGAAAGGGTCAGTAGTACAATTTAGCTCCATATCATTGTCCCATCCATCTCCATCAATATCCAGATCTTCACTGTCTTGAATTCCATCACCATCCAAATCAGGAGCGTTAGCCATACAACCAGATGTTAGGATAAAAATAACCATCACTGCTGGCAGGGTGCTCCTTTCCATCAAACCTCCATAACACGGTCTTCTCATGAACCAATCGGATGAAAATCTACAATTGTATCAGTCAGAAAATAGGAAGTGACTAATCATATGTGCTCTGTCCAGTGGTTGCTATGGCTCGCGGAAGGGTAACCAGGAAGGGTGTTCTGACCAAGTGGTGGGAATCTAATAAGGACAGCCAGTTTCAAATCATAACTTACGCCACAATTCTATCATGTGCATCTATGGCATGGGGGTTCATTTTCCTATTTATGCTCGGAGGAGCCACAGATCCTTCACATCAAGATAGCTTGGTCCCATTCAGTTGGCTCTGTTTGGTTGTTGGGTCATTTACCTCATTCTACACTCTACCTGAGTTTGGTTATTTTTGGTCGCAAAGAACAGCTTTGGAGGAAATACTTGAGTTGGATGCAAGGACTGAAGTCCTCAAAAGGAGGAAAGAGGCGGAAGATGCCGCAGATATTCTAGGCCCTAAATATCAATCAAGGCTTATGGGACTATACGATCATTACCAGATTAGAGGAGGGAGGAGGTTCAAGGTAGACGCTTCTCCTGTAAAGAATTCCCCAACCGAAAAAACTCCAGTCGTAGGGAGGGAATTTCAACGTCAGTGGTGGCAAACAGAAAACTCCAAACTTTCAGAATTCCTTCCAGCTCTCTCGATCCTCAAGACAAAGAAGGCAAATAGAATGATAATCGTTTTCTCGGCATTGGCAATCGCCCTACTACTCCTCAATACCCTCTTTGGAATACATATTGGCATAGGGGGAATAAATCACGATACCTTAGATCTTTCAGCATATCTGTTGTCGACGGAAAATGTTACTTTTAATCCTCCTCATTTAGACTCTGTAAGCCTATTATTAATCGCCTTCTTTTCTTTAATCTTAGATTTTACCAGACCTCCAGTGATATTTCAAGAGGAGGAGTGAGATGAACAGTGCAGTATTCAGAGAAGTATTTCTTGCAGGTGGACTAGTCTCTCTTCTTCTAGGCGCAATGTTTCTCTCAACAGGAACATTCCCCCCTATGGTTGTGGTCGAATCTGGATCGATGATGCATGACGAAGATGGAAAAATCGGCGTAATAGACCCAGGTGATTTAGTCCTGGTAATTAATCCAGCCAGAAAAAATGTAGTGACATATGTTGAAGCCACAGACACGAATGATGATAATTTTGGATACAAGTCTCATGGGATGTACGGGGATGTAATTGTGTTTAGTAAAAATGGGGGTACTGATACTCCTGTAATCCACAGGGCGCTTCTGAAGGCTGTCCATAATAACACAGGTGGGTGGGATGTCCCAGGTACCACCCTGAGAGGGGTTAATAGTATCAATTGGACGCTTGAATATAGCTGTGTTTCATATCATGGCTCGGTTTATGAACTGAAGATAGAAGATTGGGTTCCCTCTCATGAAGGATATCTTACAACTGGGGATAATCAGGATACCAATGGATGTAGGATAGACCAACTTTCAGCTACCGGTCAAGATGGAAGAAATGGGCTTTTAGATGAGAATAATAATCCAGTTACTGCGGTGAAGGATGAATGGATAATTGGGATAGCCTCTTCGGAAATTCCATGGATTGGAGCGGCTAAATTATTCTTCTCCCCTCCTCCCTCTGCAGATTACGTTACGAGTAAGACTTGGACTATGCTGGGAATAGTAATCGCTTCGATATTGATTATTCCTAGTGTGGTAGATGCAACTTTCCCTCCAAAGGAGGAAGAGGAATAATCATACAATAAGCATCATAATAGGAATAAGTACGATAATCAACATTACCACTGTAGTCATTCCTCCGATAGACCCAGCAATCCTCTCAACTCTCAGGGGGTTGCTCCCTCTCATGATTCTAGATAAAACAGAATGAGCGCCATCTTTGAGCATGTGGCCCCCATCGAAGGGAATTATTGGAAGGAGATTTAGAAATCCGAGTAGGAAGTTTACCCATATGAGCCAGAAAATAAAGTCAAAAAGATGCAGTAAGTTATCAGTACCCAGTGAGGATAGTATGAAACCATCATCGATCTCTATCATGCCCCTCTCGTGAAGATCCATTGTCTGTCCATCATATGACATGGGAGTCCCCATTATGGACAACGGAGTCAACAATAGTGTCAGCGCCTTCTGGCCTAAGGTGTATCTCTCTTCGAAAATGAACGAGAATCTATCTGTCTGATAAGTTCCTGACCTAGGGGAATTGACCCCAAGAAAAGCCTCACCCTCTCCAATTCCATAACTTTCCAACAAATCAGCCGTCCGATCCAGACACTCCTGATCATTATCACATAAATTCAGATAATATTGGGCTTTATCTCCAAGAGTGACAAGTACATCAGAACTCTCTCCCCAAATCCTTTCTTGGTCATTATATGGAATTATAGTGAAAATAACCTCATCACCAGCTTCTAGAGAGTCCATTTGTGATGAAAATGAATCATAGTCGGTGACTGCGCTGCCGTCCACATGGGTAATTATATCGTAGGATTTGATACCCGCTTCGTCCGCACCTCCCTCATCGATAACCGCCAGTGCGTGTATGCCTGGATTTGTAGCAACGAAACCACTGGAAAGAAAGCCAATCACAATCAAGAAAACAAATGTAGCTACCAAATTAATCGAGGGCCCAGCAGCGAAAAGCCTCATTCTCTCTCTTCTGGGAGCTAATACCATATCCATCTGTTCAGGTTCAGCGAATGCTCCTACTGGAATGGGTCCAGCAACTAGAAGTCCGAAGCTCCTAACCTCCATTCCATGTGCTCTGGCCTGTATTCCGTGACTATACTCATGAATAAGCAAGGTGAAGATGAGTGCCAAGGCAGGCCACCAGAAAGGCACGAAGCTCGTTACTCCGGGAATGAAAAGGATATCCGTAGCAGGTAGTGAGCCTTGTGGAGGAGAATTAATCGATGTAACAAAAGCAAGAACCATCAAGGCTACAACTGAGAACATGACCAAGAAGCATAGCCAGATAGAAAACTCCCCATAAATCCTCCAGAATTTCCTATTCTTCGATATGTATTCTAGGAAAACACGCCCCCTTGTTGTTCTGATCATCAGAATGACGCCAGCTACTCTTTCCAAATTCCATCTCTTTAGGAATCCTGAGCTCTCGAGATATATTAGCATAGTATACCATAGTGCTAGTCCAATAATCAGCCCTGCTGGAAGTATGTTTGAGTATACCCCGAATGCTAAGACAAATATCCAGAAGAAAGGAAACCCACTGGTCTCTGAGACCTCTCCATCTTCTCCCATGGATGCGACAGCACTTCCTTCCTATTCAACCTGCGTCCCACAAAAACACACATTACATCATACCTCAACGTGGATCCATGACGGACATGCGGGAGCCTAACCCTTCCTCCAGAAAGCATTTCAGGGATATAGATTCACTTCGTAGAGAGAGAGACAGCATAATTAGGATTCTAAAGCAGGCAAATCTTAGTGATCTGAAGTCAGAACTAGAGAGATTAAACAAGTCATTTTCTGATTTGGAAAAGGATCTCAAAGGAGACTAGTTCGATTAAGATGCGATGTAGGAAGAAATCATTTCGCTCTGATTAACTTCCAAAGACCCAACCGCACTATCGGTTTTACAAACAAGTGAAAGGAATTTATGCAGTGGCATTCCCTGCTCCCAGTCTAAGAATTCCTTACCGTTCCTAGTCAGTGGAAGGGAGGGAATACTTCTGGATAGGTGACGAAGCTTTCCACTCAGTCCAGAGACCTCTACTTTCATTATTCTCCAACTATCCCCCCTAACTCCCTTTAGTCTGTATGCATAGAGTGGAAGCAGACCACACCTCTCTCCCATATCTTTGAGAGATTTTAACTGGTCATATGTTCTTCCCGAAAGATAAAGTCGAGGTTTTTTTGACGATTTTACTTCTATTGGGAAGCATATATCACCCCTTAGCGCCAGTAAATCTCCCGTTCCCTCTGATCCACTGCCCGGGGCTCTCACTACGAGAAACGGCCTGTTAGTAACCCTCATTGCAAGGGACCTCTCTGCTTCTGAGCATGATCTCGTAACAGCCCTTACTCCGTTTATTTCTCCGGCTAAGACCGATCTAAGCTCCCTTTCATACTGGCTTCCAATACTGCCCATGCCCCTATAGTATTCTCAGGGTTAATGAGAACATTGGTCATTCATCACTGAATTTTGCCTTTTCTGAAATCTCTCGTCCTGTCCACTCCGGGAAACTGGTCCTCGCTTTCCCGGTATACAGTTTTCATATTGTTCAAGAAATTAACCTCATCAGTAACAATGAGGACCATGTCAACCCCCGGGTCCTCTTCCCCATCCATCCAGTCGAGTATGATTTCCATTGTCATCCGCGCCCCCTCTCTGTGGGGATAAGCAAAAACGTCCATCCCTAGAGGGGGTGTAACTACCGTTTTCCGGGGCTCAATCTTCGAAATTTCGTCAAACATTGCATTGTAAGAATTCACTAGAAGCTCCCTCCTGAAGTTATCCTGATTAGGCCTCCTGCAATCTGGTGCAACAACATGGACTAAATTCTCTGCGGGAAGATTGTAGCCAGAGGTACTTACGGCTTCCCCTACTCCGCATGGTTGCTTGCCTTCTTTCCTTCTCTCTACAGCAATTTCCGTACACCTTGCCCTCAATTCGTCACCAGCCGCTAATTGCATCCTTTCATCCAAACCCTCTCGTCCAGCAAGCCTATTATTTGCGGGAATTACCATAATATCCCCATCAACTCTGATGATGTTACCAAACTGCACCCTGACCTGTCCATGACGGCATTCCCTCACAATTATTGTCTCCGCCATAACATGACAAGGAGGGTCATATGATAAGTAACCATCGACAAGATACAGAACCATCAATCGATGCATTCATTCGTCAATGCCCTCTACCAATGTTATGTCCGCCGGCTATGTGCTAGTCAACGTTGAACCGGGGAGCGAGTCAGAAGTTCACAAAAGAGCTCTGACACTAGACTGCGTCACAGATGCAAACATGCTCTTTGGAGACTATGATCTAATTGTAAAGATTGAAGCTGATAGTATGGGCGAGATAGCTCGCCATGTGGTAGAATCGATTCGTGCGATTCCTGGTGTCGCAAATACGAAGACTCTTGCATGTGCAGAAATGTGAGCTCGGATATCCCAAAAACATTCAAATGAGCCCCAGTAAGGCTTTTTTTACCCAATAACTTCATTATCCGGATAAATTAGCATCCATGCGGAGGTATGCTGAAAATGTCAGGAAAGAAGTACTTCGTATTGATGGAGAATGGAGAGGACACCAGCCAGGTGTTTGTGAACAGTCAGCCCAGAGGGGCCGCACTAAAGGCAGCTCGAAGAGGGCACACAAACATCGATTTGAGAGAAAGGGGCACAAATAGAGTGCACTGCTTCGAAGGTTGGAGAACTCTAGAGTCCAAAGGCGCAAGCAGTCCGGCTTACCTTCCAGATAAGATCTGGAAGGCTAACGTTAAGAAAACCGGAATCAAGCGCTTATAGGTCATAAAACGAAATAAACTGAAAAATTTACCAAGCCTAGAGTTACTCTAGCGTCTTAGCCCGATTTTTCGTCCAATCATGGCGATAGGATCGTAGAATTCAGTAACGACCCTCTCTTTCAGTGGAATTATCGCGTTTTCCCTGATGTCAATCCCTGCGGGGCATACACTACTACAACAACCTGTAATGTTGCAGTAGTCGATTCCGAAGTCCTCCTTGATCTCAGGTATCCTACTTTTTTGATCCAAGGGGTGCATCTCAAGACTCGCTAATCTGACAAAAAATCTAGGTCCTGCAAACTCATCAAACTTCTGATGCTCTCTCATAACGTGACAAGTATTTACGCAAAGCATACATTCTATACATGACCTAAATTCCTGAATTCTGTCGGCTTCATGCTGGTAGTATTCCCAATCTACCTCTCCCGGTCCACTAATTGGCTCGATCTTTCTATCAGTCTCATAGGCCCAGGACGTGTCGCTAACTAGATCCCTGACCAAGGGGAATGTCTGCATAGGTCTGATGACCACCGATTCTCCTTCAGGGGTCTCATCAAGAATATCGTCCATTCTTGTCATACACATCAATCTGGACTTCCCATTCACTTCAGCACTACAAGAACCACATTTTCCTGCCTTGCAGTTCCATCTACAAGCTAGATCAGGAGCAAACTCTGCTTGGATAGCGTGTATAGCATCCAGTACAACCATTCCTTCATCTAGGTCTATTGTGTAGTCTACCATTTTTCCAAATGGATCTCCATCTTGATCCGGCTCTCCTCGGAATACACTGAATGTAACTGTCTGCAAAATCATTCCTCCTCTTGCAAATCTTCAGAATCTAGTAAATCTCTCAAATCAGCCGGGATGGGCGGGTATGACTCAAATCTTATTTCCATCTCACCGTCTTCGTTCATGAAGATAACACTGTTGATTTTACCCCAATGTGCGTGATCAGGCTTAGGGAAGTCATCTCTTGTATGTCCGCCCCTGCTTTCCTCCCTGTTCAGTGCGGCTAGGGTACACATCCTACTCACGTCAATCATCGCTTTAATCTCTAGTGATTGGTGCCAACCCGGATTGTATGATTTACCACTACCGCCGAATACATTGCCTGCTCTGTGCTCAAGATCGTCCAAGTCATTCAAAGCATCCACTAGCTGTGATTTTGTTCTAATAATGCCCACCTTATTCTGCATCATCTGCCTTAGATCAGAAACAACTGAGGCGGGATTCTCTCCCCCAGTCCTCCGAAGAGGAGCCAGAGTTTCCTCGATCACTTCTTCGATTTCAGAATCTGATATTTCTTCGAATTTTGCTATTTCCTTGGATAATTTTGCGGCATGCTCTCCGGCTATCTTACCAAAAACGATCAAATCAGATAGCGAATTTCCACCTAGTCGATTTGCTCCGTGAAGTCCTGTTGATGCCTCTCCTGCGGCGAAAAGTCCCTTGATACATGTCTCCTGGGTCTCGTGGTTCACTTTGACGCCACCCATGACATAATGAGCAGTAGGACCTACTTCCATCGGCTCTTTTGTTATGTCAACTGCTGCGAGCTCTTTGAACTGATGATACATTCCTGGAAGCTTCTTCTTGACTTCCTCCTCATCTCTCCAAGAGATGTCTAGATATGCCCCCCCATGTTCAGAAGCTCTTCCGGCATCCCTTTCGCTGTTAATTGCTTTAGCAACGACATCTCTAGTAAGTAGCTCTGGAGGCCTTCTTTTTGTGGCTAGCTTGCCAGAAACTACCTCGTCAACCCATTCAAGAGCCTCCTTCTCAGTGTCTGCAAACTCATCCTTGTACATCTCAGGCACATATTGGAACATGAAACGTTCACCCTTTGAGTTCCTCAACATTCCTCCTTCTCCCCTTACTCCTTCAGTCACTAGTATGCCCTTGACAGATTTCGGCCAAATCATCCCAGTAGGGTGGAACTGGATAAATTCCATATCGCCCATTTCAGCTCCAGCCCAGTAGGCCAGGGCGAAGCCTTCGCCGGTATACTCCCATGATCCTGAACATACTTCCCAACATCTGGTAGCGCCTCCCGTTGCGAGAACAATGGACTTAGCCTTGAATACGTGGAAGGAACCATCGTTCCTGCTATATGAGAAACAGCCAGTTACTCGACCATCTTTCTTGAATAGCTTCGTAACGGTGAATTCCATGAAAACATCCATTCCCGTGTGTATTCCTTTCTGTTGTAAGGTTCTAATCAGCTCAAGCCCTGTCGCATCCCCGATATGGGCCAGTCTTGGATATGTGTGGCCCCCAAAATTTCTCTGGCTGGTTAGTCCCTTAGGGGTCCTGTCGAACACTGCTCCCCACTGCTCCAACTCCCTGATACGATCCGGAGCTTGTTGGGCATGAATTTTAGCCATCCTCCAGTCATTGAGATACTTCCCCCCCTTCATGGTATCACGGAAGTGAGTCTTCCAGGAATCACGCTCATCCTTGTTTGCCAAAGCAGCAGCCGCACCGCCCTCTGCCATTACTGTGTGAGCCTTTCCAAGCATAGATTTGGAGATTATTGCAACTGTGGCACCTGATGAACTAGCTTCAATGGCAGCTCTCAGGCCTGCACCACCTGCACCGATTACCAGCACATCATACTCGTGAACAGAGTAATCTTCTACCATGCTACCACTCCAAAAGTATCTGATCACCGATGATATTCTCAGATACTGCCCACACAAACAAGTCACCTAAGAAAACCATCGCCAAGCTAGTCCAAAACCAAAACGAGTGATGAACATTGACTCTGCTGATTGACCTGTAAAGTGAACCGAATACTCCAGAGACCCCACCTCTCCATCTATCCATTCCTCCTCCAAAAATGTGTCTGAATGCGTGACAGGATGACACGTACATGAATAGTAGGAAAGACTCAATTCCCAGAATTAACGTACCGATGGATACTCCCCTAGAGCCCCCTCCAAGATCAGTCGTCAGTACCACATCGTAGAATTTTATCGACAAAATAATTATTGCCAAGTAAAGCATGTATCTGTGAATATTGTTCAGTATGAAAAGCCCCCTTTCACCCTTGTAACCAACAGAATAATTCAAGTCAGGTTTCGCTATCATACATCCTGTTGGATTTTGGAAGAAGGTTCTATGGTATACCCTCCTCATGTAATAGCAAGTACCTCGGAAACCGAATGGTATCCAAAGAATCAACATCGCAGAATTCATCCATCCAGGGTGATTGGTAATGTGTAACATGTGTAGTACATCAGGGGAAAATATTGGTGAAGTGACTCTGTGATCATCATAATGTATGCCACCGTCCCAAACCAGAACTCTTAGAGCAGTATAGACCACTGCTAAGGTCAATGCTGTTGCCATCCAGATAGGTTCAGTCCACCAGTTGTCTATCCTCTGAGTCCTCCCAAAACCCCTCCTCAAAGGAAGCTTGACATTGATGCCAAGCGAGCTTAGGTGTTCTCTGTCCCAGTTGGCCATGACAATTCTGTACCTAGGGTATGGACGGGCCCCTTAAGCAATTGCTTCTGAACAACTCTTTTCCAGCTAAGATTGAAATCAAGAAACCCACCTTCTTCGTCTGTGTCTGAACACGGCCTGGAGTCTTCAGTTTGCTGGAAGTGTGGGTACATGCCGGGGGCATGGCTCCCGGGCCTCCCATGTCCAGATTGTGGCGAGATATTCATCTAAGCTAGACCGGAGTAATCGGCCTCCGCCTCTTCCATCTCTATTTCTTCAACATCCATCTGTGCCAGCTGCAGTTTTCCGGACAGCTCGTCATTAACCGCATGCCAATAAGAGTAAGATTCCAAAACCCATATTCCTGACTCACGACTTCCATTTCCGCTCTCTTTGACACCTCCAAATGGCAGATGTGCTTCGGCACCAGTCGTAGAGTTATTTATGCCAGTCATTCCTGCTTTGATTCCTGTTTTGAATCTAAAAGCCTCGAGCCTATCATTTGTATAGCAAGCACTTGAAAGGCCGAAAGGAGAAGCATTAGCTAGACGCAATGCGTCATCGAAATCCTTGGCCTTTACTACTGTGACCACGGGACCGAAAATCTCCTCATGGAAGCACCTCATGTCCTCGTTGACCCCTTCGTAAACGTGAGGCCACATGTACACTCCATCATTCGCGTCCCCTACAAAACCATCCGGATGACTGTCCTTTGTGATCCTCCCTGATCCCCAAAGTTTGGTAGCCCCATCCGATTCACATATTTCTAGTCCCTTAAGGAAGTCATCTCCATATTTCTCTGAGAGCATTGAGCCATAGAGAACCCCATCGTGACGCATTGAGTCACCAATTCTAGTTTCTGAGACCTTCTTCATGAATTTTGACATAAATTCTTCGTATATGCTCTCATGGAGAATCAAATTTCCTAGACTAGTACATCGCTGTCCCGCGGTTCCAAATCCAGCCCAATATGCCCCTTCAACAGCGTTATCTATGTTGGCTGAAGGCATTACGACAAGAGGGTTCTTACCTCCCAGCTCTAATGAGGCACTGACCAAATTCCTTCCACATGCCTCTCCGATCATCTTGCCCACAGGGGTACTACCGGTGAATGAAATCTTGTCCACCAATCCAAGATCCGTTGCATCAACTAAATGCTGACCAGCTCCACTACCCTTCCCATGTACAAGATTGATGACCCCATCGGGAAGGCCCGCTTCGTGCATTATTCTTGCTAGAGCGAAAGACAGAAGAGGAGAGTCTTGCGGTGATTTCCAAACGCAAGTATTCCCACACATTATCGCAGGGATCATCTTCCAGAAAGGGACCGCCGATGGAAAATTACAGGCATTTATTATTCCACAAACACCTAATGGCCGTCTGTAAGTGAAAAGCTCTTTGTCCGGGAGCTCTGAATTGACTGTCTGCCCATACAATCTTCTACCCTCTGATTGGAAGAATAGACAAGTGTCTATTGCCTCTTGAATTTCTCCTCCACATTCCTTCATGGTTTTCCCGATCTCACGAGCCTGTAATCGGACTAGGTCATCCTTTCTCTCCATCAATAGTCTGCCCATGTTCCCAATTACTTGACCACGTGTTGGTGCCGGGGTAGCAGCCCAGGAGGGAAATGCGGACCTTGCGGCCCGTAATGCCTCATGCACGTCTTCCTTGGTGGAAAGAGGAAACTCCCCAACTGTATCTTCTAGCCATGCTGGATTCCTGCTAAGGAATGTACATCCATCACTTGATTGTGATAGTTCTCCTGCAATTATGTTGTATCCCCTTATTGCAGGGCTACCATTAGGATTCTCAACTTCCATCTCTTCAAAACCTGCCTCCAGCACATGAGTCATGTGTTAACCGAATCACACACTAGACATAATGCTACTTATCGAGACCCTTGGTTCTGATAACCAATCGCAATTTTTGACATCCTTCCATTGGTGGGTTTAACTATGTCCTCCGTTGAGAAGTACCTGCTAGGGGCCCGTGCACATGACCAATGAAAATTCTGATTCCCTCACATTAAGAGTAGCCAAGGCAATACCAAGTGACGTCGGCCATGGTAGGGCGAGGGTCCCGTTCGATAATGATCTAAACCTCAAACCAGGTGATATCATCGAGGTTTCAGGTGAGAGAAAAACTGCTGCGATTGTATGGAGATGCAGGCCAGAGGATGCTAATCTAGGCGTAATAAGAATCGATGGAATAATCCGTAAAAATGCTGGTGTGAGCTTAGGCGACAGGGCGGATATAAAGAAAGTCGAGACACAGCCCTGCCAAAGACTGGTGTTGAGTCCCGTAATGGCCAAGCAGCAAAAAGTAAGGTTCGGACCAGGGATAGAAGGATTTGCCCGACGAGGACTCAACAAGAGACCTGTAGTTGCTGGAGACAGGATATTCATTCCCGGAATGACCCTCTTTGCAGAGGCTCTTCCCTTCGCAATCGTCTCAACTAAGCCAAAGGGAATCGTCCAGGTTCTTCCAGACACTGACATAGTGATTAAGGAGGATGCAGTGGACGAAGAAGAGCAAGGAGATGTTCAGACAATCTCCTACGAAGACATTGGTGGGCTGGGGGATCAGCTCCAGAAAGTAAGGGAAATGATAGAGCTCCCCCTTAAGCATCCAATTTTATTCAGGAGATTAGGCATTGATCCCCCACGAGGAGTGCTATTGCATGGGCCTCCCGGTACAGGGAAGACCCTGATTGCCAAGGCGGTAGCATCTGAGACAAATGCTCATTTCACTTCTATCAACGGCCCAGAAATCATATCCAAATACTATGGAGAGAGCGAAAAGCAGTTGAGAGAGATTTTCGAAGAGGCCGCTTCCAATGCTCCCGCGATAATTTTCATAGATGAGCTTGACAGTATTGCTCCTAAGAGGGAAGACGTAAGTGGGGAGGTTGAGCGCAGAGTAGTTGCCCAGCTACTGACTCTTCTTGACGGAATGCAAGGTAGAGACAACGTCGTCGTTATTGGGGCAACAAATAGGCAGGATGCTATTGATCCGGCGCTCAGACGGCCCGGTAGATTCGATAGAGAGATAGAAATAGGCGTTCCAGACAAAAATGGAAGGGCTGAGATAATTGAGATACACACACGTGGAATGCCAATCAGTGATGACTTTGATGTGGATTGGTTGCTGGATAACACACACGGTTTCGTCGGTGCGGATATCTCCGCCCTGGTTAGAGAATCAGCCATGAAGGCTCTGAGGAGGTATCTACCAGAGATAGATTTGGACGAAGAGCAAATACCACCTGAGGTTCTAGAGAAGATGGCTGTAATTATGGCGGATTTCAGAATGGCTATCAAGGAGATCGAGCCCAGTGCGTTGAGGGAGATTTATCTCGAAGTACCCGAAGTATCTTGGAATGAAGTCGGTGGCTTACAAGAAATAAAAGACAGGCTAAAGGAGAGCATTGAATGGCCTCTAACCAAGCCCGAGTTGTTTGAGCACTTTGGAATCAATCCCCCCAGAGGAATCGTTCTTTTCGGAGCACCTGGAACGGGGAAGACCCTACTTGCCCAGGCCATCGCCAATGAGGCCAAAGCCAATTTCATCACTATCAAGGGTCCTGAACTGATATCAAAATGGGTAGGAGAATCAGAAAAGGCAGTCAGAGAGGTCTTCAAGAAAGCAAAGCAATCCAGTCCTTCGATAATTTTCTTAGATGAGTTCGAGAGTATTGCAGGAGTTAGGAGATCAAGTTCGGGAGAGGGATCTGATGTAATCAATAGAGTTGTGAACCAGCTCTTGAGTAGTATGGATGGTGTTGAGGGAATGGAAGGTGTCATCGTTGTCGCAGCAACGAATCGCCCTGAGATGATAGATCCAGCTCTGTTGAGGAGTGGAAGATTCGAGAGGGTGATGCACGTTCCTCCCCCAGACCCAGAGGCCTTGAAATCCATCTTAGAGATTCACACAGAGAATATGCCTCTCGGAAAATTCTCTTTGGATGAAATCGCTTCCAAACTAGAGAACTACACCGGTGCTGATATAGAGGCAGTTTGCAGAGAAGCTGGACTAATTGCCATGAGAGCTGACAAGAAGACGGTTTCAAAGAAACACTTCGAGGAGGCTGTCGAGAGGGTTAGGCCGACAGTTACCGATGAGATGATGCTATACTACAATAGAATGGAGGAATTACTAACAAGTGGTCTTCAATCAGTTCGCAGGCTACCTGATAGTCTAGCTGGAATAGAATCAGTCTGAGGTGAAATGGTGCCAACAACCTTCGGAAGAGAGCTTTTGGGGAGAGAAGTAGTAGACGCTTCCAACGACAAGCTCGGAACTATGGCGGATTTCAGTGTGGACATGGATACCGGATCTATAGTCTCTCTACTGGTGGTAATTGATCAAGGCATAGACCCCAAATTCCTCCCTTGGCCTACCTCTGAAGGACTACTTTCTGTACCTGTTTCTGAGGTTGCCAAAATAGGTTCTGCAATCCAGTTAACACGCTGAACTCCTGATGCGGGTATGTTCATGGCCCCACAACGGTATTAATACGAAGTTAAGGCTCGGTAGTCATTCCTATAGATGGAGGCCTACACATGGCAGACTTCAGTACCACACTCAGAAGCCTTTCATCCCCCAAATTTAGGAGAGGGGCATCTATAGGTGCATTTTGGATTCTGATTGGTATTCTTGCGGTCCAGATACTGCAGACCTACTTGGTTGATGGCGAGACCCAGCAATCAGCTTATGGTGATGATTGGAATGATTTGGGATCCTTCAGGTCAGATATCAACAATATGGGCATTGAGACAAATGCTCTCGTCTCCAGTCCACTCCTGCTTAGTGAGATAGACTACCCCGAGGAGGCGGTTTTTATCGTCTCTGGAGTTGAAAGAGATACAATTTCACTCCCGAGATTCACAGGAGATGAAAGCGTCATCGAGTTGACAGAAAGTGATGGGTATACAAACTCAGAAATCCTAGCAATTGAAAACTTTGTTCAGAGGGGTGGCACAGTAATTCTGATGGATGATTTTGGATATTCAGCTCAGTTGGCCATGCAATTTGGTTTGGACTATTCTGGGCACAGACTCTATGACGGACAAGCATATGCACATGAATTGGATTACAATTATGTCTGGGTCAACTCCTCATCAGCATATAATTTTACAACTAATTCAGGTTCTTTGTCTTCTGTAAATCCTTGTCTGAAGGACTCAGATGCGGACGGAGTAATTGACCTACTCGACCTAAATCCACAAGACTCTACCATTACTACTTCTGGAATCTCCATCGGAGACGTCGGACTATGCTCTCATAGATTTGATCCAGCCACTTCTGCCTGGGATTTTACAGAGGGATACAACATGCTCACCAATGGCCCTTCGGCCTTCGAGAAGGATAGCTCCTACAATCCTGTTGAGAATAGGTACGCTATAGGAAGGTCAACCTTAGACTCATACTTGGACACTAATGATGATGGAAACCTAACGGTAGGGTTTGAGGCCGCTGGAATTGAGGATGATGAGCAGGGCCCGTTTGCTGTTTACGTTAGATATTGTTTCGACAGGTTATGCATCGATCCTGACTCTGGAAGAGTTCACTTCGTCTCCGATGGATCACTTCTGATAAATTCCCTCTACAATCCTGACTTCGACCCCGAATACTCAGGACTAGTCCCTGATAATGACAATCGCAAATGGGCCCTTGACATAATTGCTGAGGCACTTCTAATTGGGAACTCAAGTACTCAGGCCAGCGATAATGCGATAGTAATTTTCGATGAGAGTAGACATCAGCAATCAAACATCGGTGGAGATACATACAACCTTCTCTACTATCTTCTGATTTACTTTACGAATGATTGGATGGCGATGTTAATTTTGTTCCTCGGACTGTTCATATCCCTCGAGGCAGTTCTAATCAGGAAGGAAGATCCGGACGAATGGAGGCACGTCTTCAGGATAATATACTACGGATTTGGGGATGCAAGGAGGTATGAGTACTACCAGAGGCCGGAGAAGATTAGACAGGTCCTTCTAACCCGTATCAGAAACGTCAACGCTATGTCGAGAGAGGAGTTTGATGCTCTACCAGCAGCCCAGCTACAGAAAATGGTTGATGACAAGGTCTTGACTGATTTTATCTTCAATGATAGGAGATACAAAACCGATGAGCTGGTAGGAATCGTGAAGAAAATCAAACACTGGGGTTCCAACGAAACAGAGGGGGGTGACTAATTTGTGGACCAGAAAAGCAGCTATCATGCTCACTAGCGGAATAAGTTTGATTCTCATTGGGATGATGATATCCAACTTCCAATTGATGATAATAGGATTATCTTTCATTTCTATGCTGGCGATAAACGGCTGGGTTTCTGGTCATTCCGAGTTGACAATCAGAAGAGAGACCTCTGCTACCAACGTCTACAAGGGGGATGATATCGTTATTTCGTTGACTATCACAAACAACTCATACCGAAGAACTCAGCAATTAGAGATATTCGATAATGTTCCCCACGAAATGAAGATGAGAAAGGGAATAAACCAGATGAGGATGAATCTAGGTCCCGGGCAGTCTGCTAGAATGAAGTATGTTGTGCGATGTCCACTCAGAGGCCATTACACAGTTGGTCCAGTTTCTGTTAGGTATCGCAACGCATTCAACCTATTTGTAAGCGAAACGAAAGTAGACGATCGATCAGATATCACTGTATTTCCCCAGATTAGAGATATTGAGGATGCTCTTCTGAGATCAGATGTTCCAAAGATGTACTCTGGGGCGACCACTCTCAAGACTCCCGGCCCCGGAATGGAGTTCTATGCCCTTAGGGAGTATCTCCCAGGAGACTCATTCCGCTCGATAAACTGGAAAGCACTGGCTAGAACGGGTGAGATGATGGTAAATGAGAAGACCAGAGACGCAGTTACAGACGTCTTCGTTATCGTGGATACCCGTGACGTTTCAAGAATCGGAACAGTCCTGAAGAATCCTCTGGAAATGGGAACGGTAGCCGCGGCATCAGTGTCTAATTACTTCTTAAAAAGGAGAGACTCTGTATCTCTTGTGACTTATGGATCCAGGATGGACTACCTTCCTCCAGAAACTGGGGATAAGCAGTATTTCAAAATTCTTAGCGGACTCGCGTCAGTTCAGCCTAAGGGTTCAATGCCCCTTCAAGCCGTGACCAACGCTTTATCGCCAAGAATAAGCAGGGGTTCTCCAGTTTTCATAATAAGTAGCTTAGAGGGAGATGGGACGACTCTTCCAGCCATTCGAAGCCTATCGGGAAAGGGACATGAAGTAATTGTCCTATCGCCAAGTAGCATCGATTTAGAAAGGCTGGTCAGTAGAATTCCGAGAATGTCGTATGAGGTTCTGAAATTGGAGAGACAGAATAGACTGACCGCAATTGCTGGATATGGTGCAAAGGTAATTGATTGGACCCCCGATGTCGAACTATCACAAGCATTGTTACAGATAAATTTGAGTTAGGAGGATTGCATTATGGTGAAAAATTCTGTACCTGACAGCCAATCTCTTGAGATTTCCTATCTCAGGAAGAGGTGGAAGATTATCTTCCTTCAATTAATTTCTACCGCTGCTCTCCTGGCCCTGATGAATAGGATGATCAAGATTTATGGGACATGCTCAGAATCGTTCGTCGAGACCTATTCAGACGGCTCGAATTACTGGTGTCCGTCATATGAGCACACTCGTGGGTTAATTTGGTTTAGAGAGCAAACTGGGTCACTAGTGCTTCCAGATGCAATTCATGGATTAGATCAGACTGGAAATATGACCCTTGTAGCCCCTCTAATTTTGTGCGTAATCCTTACGGCAATTTGGATTTACACGCTTACCGCCAAGGAAAGTATCAGCAAGAACATCAGGAGATTCCTAATTGGCGGGATGCTAGCTTGGGGACTTCTTCCATTCGTGATATCTTGGATTTTAGCAATATCCAGCTTCGGCTTTCACCTCCCCTGGGGGGAGACAGATGATTTGAACCATCTAAGCCATCTCTGGAAGCCAGTATTGTTTATCTTCGAGTTAGTCTTTCTGGGAATTGTCTTTGCGCCAATACTATCAGGTTTGATGGGCATCTGGGGGCTCTCCAGAAAGCTCCTGACTTGGACAATAGGTTACTATCTGACGATTATCGGTATCCACGCCATCCTAACCTTCGAGGGAATAACTGAGTCAGTCGATCTAGGGTTAACCCCCCTCCCTGCACAGATTGGAGAAGCAACTCTATTCGCGGGACTGGTATCGCCACTTTCATTGAACCTTCTGCAAGTGGCCATACTTTTGTTGGTGTATCTAGAATCCGGATCGGCAGTGATATCAAACATGGAGTATGCTTCTATGCTACCAGGCGAGGCTAGGAGAGACCCAGAATATGTCAGACAATTCAACAATGTTCTGAACGGGCACATCGCTCACCTAATCGGCGTGATGGCCTTGGTCTCTGTTACCACAGCTATAGCATTGGAATTTGACGACTTTCTAATCTCAACAGTCAGCGCTTTGTCAGGAGGCCAATGGGCTGGTCAGGTCAGAGAATCACTAGAGTTGCAACTGACTTATGGGAAGGTAATTTCAGCTGGTCTTTTCTTGATAGTCGTGGCCGGAATGAGATTCGTCCTTCCTTGGCAGAGAGTTACAGGTGTTGTTGAGTCAACACTGTTGAGATTCAGATCGAGCGAGTCTTGACTATTTTCTACCAGTGATAGACAACATGGCTCGAAAAAGCCAGTCAGAAAATAATGGGACGATTAGAATCAGTAAGAAAAGAGTGAGTATTTGAGAACTCACCCCAAAGACTTCCTGAACGAACTGGTTGATCCTATCGTATGAAGCAAAAACTCCCACCAGGACAAGAATAATCACCGTTCTCTCAGGTACTGAGGAATGACTCTCCCCCCTGACGAAAGGCCTACCAAGAAGTGTCCCAGATTTCCCCATAAGAGCGCTGAAAAATTACTACATTATCAAAAATACGCTAAATTAGAGTTGCCAGACTCACACTGGGTTCAAGTCTTGAACACTCCCGGACGAGTATATGGGAGGTGCAGTATCGGTAACCAGTTGCAGTAGATGCAAGAGTCCAGCCGTTGTTCATCAGCCGTACAGCGGTCAACACCTCTGCGGAAAACACCTTTCAGACTCTATCCGAAGAAGAACATCAAAGGAACTCAGGAGGCAATTAGTTCTCCCCAAGGATGCTAGGAAACCTGATGGGAGCCCCTATGTTGTACTCGTAGCAGTTTCAGGAGGAAAGGACTCAGCAGTACTTCTGACTATGGTGAAAGATATAATCGGCGGAAGGAGAGATGTTAGGATCGTTGCAGGCTGCGTCGATGAAGGAATCGATGGGTACAGATCGCCATCGTTGGAGTGTGCGAGGAGCCTCTCGGAAGAACTGGATATTGAGTTCGTCACACTGAGCTACGAAGAAATGGGATATGATAGGATGGACAAAGTCGTTTCAAAAATCCCTGCAATGGGCAAGCTCAACGATGAGGCCGATGGGATGATGCCATGCTCTTTCTGTGGAGTATTCAGGAGACAAAGTCTGAATGCGTTAGCAGATAAGGTGGGTGCTGACGTTATGGCTCTAGGTCACAATCTGGATGATATGGCTCAGTCGATCCTAATGAATCTCCAGAAGGGAGAAATTGAGAGGTCAGTGAGACTTGCGCCACACACATCTTCACCGATTGAGGGAATGGTCCCAAGAATCGTCCCTTTGAGGTGGATACCAGAGCAGGAGATACACGCATTCGCGATAGTGAATAACCTACCAATCCATCATGGAGACTGCCCACACGCTCCAGGCGCTCAGAGGCAGCAGAGTAGAGCCATAATTGCACAGCTTGAGTCACTCACCCCCGGGGCCAGACACGGCCTACTCCATTCCTTGGATCAAATAAGGGAGATCCACAGAGTAGTCCACCCCGACCCAAATTCTAACATAAGCAGTTGTACACTTTGCGGAGAGGCTACATCTAGGCCAGTGTGTCAGTCCTGCACAATGAAGAAGTGGCTTTCAGAGGTTCCTTGAGGGATTTTATGTTCGTGAATATCGCTGGATACAGATTCGTAGATCTTCCAGATAGAGATAATCTTAGGGCCCCATTCAGAGAGAAATGCACCAGCCTCGGACTAAAGGGAACCATTCTCCTAAGCCCCAATGGAATCAATTTCTTTCTGGCAGGAACTCAGGAATCAATTAATGATTATATCTCATTCTTGGAGGAAGACTCCAGGCTAACCGGTATACCCATGCATATCACTCACTCCGAGTATCAGCCCTTTCGTAGAATGCTCGTCCGCCTGAAAAAAGAAATCATTTCCCTGGGAATGGACGAAATTAGACCAGTAGAAAATGAGGGGAATTACATCAATCCTAGTCAGTTCAAAACGTGGCTTGATGAAGGCAAGGAGGTAATTGTCTTGGACACTAGGAACGATTATGAACTCAGGGTTGGGTCATTTGAAAACTCAATAGACCTTGATATTAAGTCATTCAGGGAGTTTCCCGAGGCCGTAAAGAGATTAGATTATGATAAATCTACTCCGGTAGTGATGTTCTGTACCGGGGGAATTAGATGCGAGAAGGCTAGTATAGTAATGGAATCCCAAGGATGGGGTGAAGTGTACCAAATCAGAGGAGGCGTCCTTGGATACTTCAAGGAGGCAGGAGGGGCACATTGGAAGGGCGACTGCTTTGTTTTTGACCAAAGGGTATCCTTGGACACAGAGCTAATGGAGGCGGACCACCAGATGTGCTTCAATTGCAGAGAACCCCTTTCTCCTGACGACATAAAGTCTGAGAAGTACTCATTAGAGGAGTATTGCCCCTACTGCTACGAGAGGGTGGTTTCCTAGGATGGGTAAAGTTAACTTCATTCGGAAGTTTTCAATGTTCACGGACCATTGGTCTCCCAAAGTGATTGCTCAAATGAATGACTACCAATTCAAGCTTGTCAAAATAAAAGGCGATTTCATTTGGCACAACCACTCAGATACTGATGAGGCATTCATTGTACTCGAAGGAACTATGTTCATAGAGTTAGAGAATGAGACTGTAGAGCTTAATGAGGGGGAAATGTATGTCGTTCTGAAGGGTACAGATCACAAGCCATATGCCATAGATGAGTGCAAAATAATGCTAGTTGAGCCCAAGGGAGTAATCAATACGGGGAACAAGACTAGCGAACTCACATCATCAAATGACGTGTGGATCTAGTACCGTTACTTGTGCCTGTGGCAGTACTCCAAGCTCCTGAATGCTAGACTATTACACCCCTCTATGGAACAGTAAGTAAACTCTCTCCTCGACAGAGATGAGCCCGTTTTTTTCCGCTTATTGTCAATCGTCATAACGGACCTCCCTTCAACCGCTCTTTCGATTTTTATGCCTTTGAAAGCCTCGCGTGATTGATGTCCTTCAGAGTACCCCTTTCTACCAGCCTCACCAAAGCTCTCTCCCCTTAGGGTCTGGCTTTTTTTGATATTGTCAATCTCTCCCTTATCGAACCAAATCAGCCCACAATCCCTGCAACCGTCAAGCTCCATGAGATTCATTGTGTTGGGTACTGCCAGCTGAATAAGATCAATTATAGTAATGCCAGTTCCCTGGTCCGGCAGTACGTATGAGATTGGGATTCTCGCCATTTTCACCTCACATCCAGGGCATTTTATTTCACTTGACTCAATTGAATTATCAAGCTCTGACATTAATTTCCCAGGAAGATCTGAAATTCCGGTATAGTTCTTTATCCCAGATAGCGTCTTATGATCCAACAATACTCCTTCACATCTAAAACAGCTGAATCTGTAGATTGCATTCTGCTTATGTTGCCATCCCCCCCATGTCATTATGGAAATTGATACCAAAACTGCCAATAGGAACATTTCAATTAGCAAAAGAAAGGCTACCAAGGATCCGAGAATCCACATCCCCACGTTCCATCTATCTTGCTTGTAAGCCATAAGTCCACATCCCCTAGGGCACTCCATTGGATCAACTTCTGCTGTCATGTGGATATGCGCATGACAGAATAACTCCCCTTCCACAGCATCTGAGGAACATTCGACAGCCATGCATTTCATGAGCTTAGAGACGTTTACCTATTCATTATGATTGGGGCTAATTCAATTTCGAACATCAAGCTCCTCATCCTCATATCTGCTCTCCAATTTTAGAGTCAATTGAAGTAGAGCCGCAATTACGAAAATCACTCCTGCGACTCTGAAGCAAGTATGGAACGTCCAAATCCCGGTCCCTTCAACTGTCATTGACCATAGGTAGGCAGCTAATAAGGGTCCAATTATTCTGGCCAATGCCCCGTAACCCTCCTGAGCCCCCATTACGAGTCCAAGCTCATGCCCTCCTCTGTTTGCCTCAAGAGTAAGTAGTGACGAATGTGTCGGCGAAAAGAGGCCATTTCCTATTGCCAGACCAGCGGATGAACCAAGAATCAGCCAAGAGGCCTCCGGAGGAACATAGGGAAGACTGGCTATCCCTGCCCCGCACAGTATAGTTCCAATCATCATCAGATTAGCCATTCCAAACCTGTCGGTGAGTGGGCCGATAAGACCTCCTTGAATGATAACTCCAAGAAGCCCAATGAAGGCAAAAATCCATCCATTTTCCATTTCGCTCCAACCAAGACCCCCATTATCTATCGACATCGCTGTGAATAGGATGAAAGTTCCATGCATCATACTGAATGCCACAAGAAATAGGAAATTGATTATGACTAGGGTAGAGATTATTGGAATCCCAAGAACGCCGATAATATTCGAGAAGGCCTCTCTAAACTTGCCAAGGCCCCCATCTGAAACACCATCATCTCTGGAATCCGGACCAAGGCTCTCTTCTAGCCAAAAGTAGGCAAGGGTCAGGGAGACCAAGCTAAGTAGACTGGAAAATATGCATGGTAGCAGGTACTCATTAGCTCTCCAAAAGGATGAATCAAAGAATCCCCCTACACTTGTCGCCGGATCTGACAGAAGGCCTCCAATGAAAGGCCCAATCATGAACCCCAAACCAAAGGCTGCTCCTAACATTCCCATTCTTCTCGGAATCAAATCATGTGTGCTAATGTCGCCAATGTAAGCTCTAGCAACAGCGATATTTCCATTTCCAGCACCTGCGAGAAATCTCGCAAAAATCGCCATTTCAAGACTGTTCGAAAGTCCGAAAACGATGAAAAATATTGAGTTGGAGATTAATCCAAACATTATAACAGGCCTTCTTCCAATCCTATCGCTTATTGATCCGAGAATCGGTGTGAAAAGGAATTGTGCTAGTGAGTATGCTGCAATAACCACTCCTACCCAGAAATCTCTGCTTCCAACATCATTTATTCCCTGTCCAGAAGCCAGGTCTTGAACAAAATAGGTTAGGAATGGAATCACGATTGTAAATCCAAGCATATCAACTAGGACGACCAGAAACAATACCGTCATTGGGGAACGACCAGTAGATGGGGAAGTCAACTGCCTCTCTCCGTTGGAATCATGGAGAGCTCCCTATCTCGAGTCGTTATCTCGGCAAAAATTCCAGCAACGAAGTCATCCAATGGAACTCCATTTAGCTGTCGACCAGTTCTGGACCTGATTGATACCGTTCCGTTCTCTGCCTCCTCATCGCCTAAGATTACCATGTAGGCGGGCCTCATTTTCCTGTGAGTCCTAATCTTTTTGCCCACCGTATTATCCGAATCATCTACATTGACCCTTACACCAGATTCGTAAAGTCTGTTCGCAACCGTCGCCGCATGTACCTTGTGTTTCTCAGAGATGGTAATTATCTGAACCTGAACTGGAGATAGCCAAGTTGGAAAGTTTCCAGCCCAATGCTCTGTTAGGAAGGCGACAAACCTCTCATGAGTGGATAGGGGAGCCCGATGAATTACGAACACTTCCCCGTTCTCATCTCCATTCTCATCTTTGTAACTCAGGCCAAAGCGATCCTTGGCAGCGAAGTCCAATTGAATTGTCGACATAGACTCCTCTCTGCCAAGAGCTGTGGTAAACTGAATATCTATCTTTGGCCCATAGAACGCAGCCTCTCCCACCGCCTCGATGAATGGCACTCCAATATCCTCCAGGATATCCCTAAGATGACTCTGAGTCGACTCCCAGTTTTCAGGCTGATCGATATATTTCTCAGTCTTTGCTGGATCCCAAAGAGACAGTCGAAGATGGAAGTTTTCGAAACCAAATGTTCTGTAATAGTCATTGACCATCTGCACATTGGCCCGTACTTCCTCGGCCACCTGATCCAGTGTGCAGTATATGTGTGCGTCATTCATCGATAGCATGCGTACTCTAAGAAGTCCTGCGAGAGTCCCAGAAAGCTCGTTTCTGTATACAGTTCCATATTCCGCTATTCTAACCGGCAAATCCCTGTAACTTCGTTTTTTGTTGTTGAAGACCAAGTGATGCATTGGGCAATTCATGGCTTTTAGGTAGTAGGTGCCGTCATCCATCTCCATCGGGGGGTACATTCCATCTGCATAGTGAGGAAGGTGTCCACTAATTTCGAACAATTCTTGCTTGGCCAAAACAGGTGTTGTAACTCTTTGATATCCGTATGACTCTTCTGTCTCGATAGCGTACCTTTCTATTTCAGACTTTAGAATCTCACCATTCGGAAGCCAGACTGGCAGTCCCTTGCCAATCTTCTCATCGATCATATACAGCTCCATCTCCTTGCCAATCTTCTTGTGATCGCGTTTTGATGCCTCCTCAATCTGTTGCTGACGTTCCTTCAGGCCTTCCTTAGTGGCGTAACACATACCATAAATCCTGACCAGCGTTTCACGATTACTATCCGCACGCCAGTAAGCTGTACTGGTGCTAGTTAACTTGAACCATCTTAGATGAGAGGTGGATGGAACGTGAGGTCCACGACAGAGATCTACGAATTCCCCCTGACGGTAAATCGACGAACCGATATCATGGCCAATCTTGTCATCCATTATCTCGAGCTTGAACTTGTTATCTCCGAATATTGAGCGTAGATCGTTATTGTCGTATTCCTCTCTAGAAATTGCCAGGTTTCTCTTTACTAGCTCCTTCATTCTCTTCTCTATTGTTTTGAGCTCTTCTTCAGAAATAGGATCCATATGGAAATCGTAGTAGAAACCGTGATCTATCGGAGGGCCTATCGTAGGCTTTGCATTAGGGAAGATCTCCGTTACTGCCTGTGCGAGTAAATGGGCACATGAGTGCCTAAGAATGTACAGCCCCTCTGGAGATTCTCCAAGAATAGGCATGACAGTACAGTCTCTATCCAACTCATGACTCATATCCCTTTCAATGCCATCAACTAGAGCAGCCACAGCCCCAGACTTCCTACCGTGTACGTTCTCAATGACCTCGCCCGCAGAAATCCCTATGGCGTACCCATGGACATCTCCACTGCCAACTTTAACAGATATCATCGGTACCGTCTCCTATATCCGCCCGGTTGAGCAATCCCGTTTGAATTCGACTATCTATTTCTGCCAATAACCGCCAATTATTATTGTTCTGAACTTTTCGTGTTGTCCCTTCCGAGACTTTGTATTACGAAGCGATAAGACCAGTCCCCCCCTGGGACCATCATGGTGAGGGCGGGCCTACTGGTTAATCCAGACGCTGGCCTAGGTGGGAGACTGGGCTTGAAAGGTTCGGATGGACAAGCTGAGATCGCTAGATCCATGGGTGCAGAAGATCGTTCTGGACCTAGGATGAGACTCATGCTGGAACATTTCATCAACATCACAAAGGGAGAAAACCTTGCAATCGAGTGGTTCGTAAGTGAGGGTAGAATGGGGACTCGTTGGATTCCAGACGCCCTATCTCCAATAATCCCAATCCACTCATCTTTAGGAGAAACTCACGCGGACGACACCAATCAGGCCATAAAGTGTATGATTGAATCGGACGTCGATTTAATATTGTATGCAGGAGGCGATGGAACAACCAGAGATATCGTTGCATCTTTATCAGATAATGGTAAACCAAATCTACCAATTATTGGCGTTCCTACTGGTGTAAAGATGCACTCCGGATGTTTCGCATCCTCGCCCAAGGCGGCGGCCGAGGTTCTCAGTGCTTGGATAAATCAAGACCTCCTGCTATCATCAACTGAAGTACTAGATCTAGATGAGGATCTCTACAGGCAAGGGAAATGGGTTGTCAGGCTATATGCCGAGGCTATCACCCCCGCAAGCCCTCGATGGATGCAAGGCTCAAAGATGAGAGTGGAGGCATCCGGAGAGGAGGAGGTAGTTGAGGGGCTTTCAGATCATATCAGGGATACACTACTCGATGAAGGTAGGATGATAATTTGGGGATCTGGAGGGACTTTGAGGACAATTGGTTCTAATCTCGGATTTGAATTGAATACTTTAGGTATCGACATATCTAAGGGAAATAGACTGATCGCTTCAGACCTTAATGAGAAGGAAATCATTCAGCACTTAGAGAAACATACTGGTGAAGTAACGCTTTTGTTATCTCCAATGGGGGGCCAAGGTTTTCTGATAGGTAGAGGAAACCTACAATTATCCCCAGAAGTACTCCGGATGGTTGGGGTAGACAATATCCTAGGAATAGTCACACCTGCAAAAATGCTCACCTTACGAAACCTCAGAGTAGAAACTGGGGACCCTCAATTAGATGAAAAATTTTCAAAAAAGAGGTACATGAAGGTATTGCAAGGGTACAGAACAACCAGAATTCTGCCTGTATCAGTAGACTGAATGGCCAATTTCTAAGATAAGCATCACACATGTTATATCGTGGCCCGTTATCGTGTGGACATGGGTTTGGCACCTGAGATGTACGATTTTGGAAATGAAGAGAATTATTCCTTTGCTAGAAGGGTAACTTGCGCGAGTGAAGAATCGAGGAAGATGTTCGCTCTTGCATATGGGCATATGTTGAATTACAACCATGAAGAAGCAATCGCATGCTTCTCAAAGTGCGCTGAAATGGATCCAGACTGTGCTATGGCATGGTGGGGGATAGCTTATTGTGTCTCATCAAATTATAACTGGACTCCTGGACTTGGATCCGGACATGACCCAATTCAGAAGGCTATGTCCCTGAGGGAACACTGCACAGAGCTTGAACAGGACCTGATCTTAGCCCTTTCAAAGAGACATTCCGAGGAGGCGAGAGATGCAGCAGACCCCTCAGTATTGAACATGGGAAATAGTCCCGAACTTAACATAGCCTTCGCTGAAGCAATGGCCCCACTCTATGAAAAATACGATGGAGACCTCGATGTAACTGCAATCTATGTTGAGGCTTTGATGAATCTGAAAGCATGGCAATTGTGGGATAAAGATACCAAGTCAGGGGAGATTACCCCCGCAGATGATAATACACTTCTTCTGGTAGACATCATGGAACGAGCATTTGAAAATAGTGATGAAGCCAAGACACACCCAGCCCTCTGTCATCTATATTGTCACGCCCTTGAACTGTCACCATTCCCAGAGAGGGCACTACCTGCGGCTGATGTTCTTAGGGACCTAATGCCAGGCTTAGGTCATTTGGTCCATATGCCATCCCACATTGATGCATGGGTCGGACAATGGAAAGAGGCGATAGATTGCAACATAGCAGCGGTTGAAGCTGACGATAGATACGTGGAAATTACTGGTAATGAATCCCAGTTCTACAAGTTCTACAGGATGCACAATCATCACTTCGTTGTTTGGTGTGCAATGTTCGATGGCCAGTATGAAACTGCGTTGAAATATGCCAGAAAGGCAGTCAGTACCCTGCCAAAAGGAGATGAGAATTCCGGGGTCCAGTTCATGCTTGCAGGTATTATACCAATGGGAGCCATATTCCTAGAATCATATGTCACGATGCCATGGCATGTCATGATTAGATTCGGAAAGTGGGATGACATATTGGCTGAACCAATGTATTCCGACAAGGAAGTATTCCCTGCAACTATTGCCACCCAGCACTACGCTAGAGGAGTTGCATACGCCTCCAAGGGAATGGTTCGAGAGGCTGAGGCAGAGCAAGCTCTATTCAACGAGGCTCTGAAAAATCCATCTCTCGAGGGAAGGGTTATGCATAACAATTTCATGTATCAAGATCCCTCTGAGGGGCCCTCAATACTCAACGTCAACGCTTCTATTCTTGAGGGAGAAATAGAATACAGAAGACAGTTCCAAGCTAAGGCAAAAGGAGAATCGTATGATTTCTCTGACGCGTTCAATGAGCTACGAAGAGGAGTTGAACTGTCCCTAAATTTAGCATACAATGAACCATGGGGCCAGATGCAACCAGTTAGGCATATCCTGGGGGCCCTACTATTTGAGCAGGGACATATCGAGGAAGCCGAACAAGTATATCGTGAAGATATCAAGCTATGGAAAGATAACATGTGGGGTCTTCTAGGACTAAAATTGTGCTTGGAAGCAAGAGAGGATAAATCAGGGGAGCTCGAGAAAGTATCAGCTTTGTTTAAAGAGAGAAGCTCTAGGGCCGACATTGTTCCAGCAAAGACCTGCTTTTGTGCTCAGGACAGTCATCCCGATAGTTGCTGTTAATAGGCTGATTTCCTACTATGTTCCTGTCCAGGATTAACATAATTTGGATACCGCAATTGCAGCTCCGAGAGCTCCTGCTTCAGTACCGAATCTAGCCGGCTTAATCTGTGCTTCACTAGAAATCAAGTCAGAGAACTCGCTCCAATGCTCCATAATTCCGCCATAAAGGATAATCAAGTCTGGCTCAGTCAATCTTTCAAGAAACTCTATTCCTTCTTGAAATCTATTAGCCCACTCCCCAATGGATAACCCCTCCTCACTCCTAGTACGGGCAGAGATATGGGACTCAAGAGAACCCTCCAGTCTTGGATGAGGTTTTCTACCATACTCCAAATTAGGAACCATAGCTCCATTATTTTGTATCGTGGTTCCAATACCAGTGCCTATTGTGACAGTCAATATCGTTCCATTCTGATTTTTGCTAGATCCTAAACTATATTCAGTCAAAGCAACAGCATCTGCATCATTAATCATGATGAAAATCCCATGGTGGAAATTTTCCAGTTCTCCCTTGAGATCCAATTTAATCCATTCATCTCCAAGATTGGGGGCCGTCAGAATCCTACCATCAGATACTACCCCTGGGAAGCCCAATCCTATCGGTCCAGACCATCCGATATCAATTATTGAATCCCTGATTTTGGGAACTATACTCGATGGCTTGGTATCTCCATCATGAGCAATAACTTGCCATTTACTACAAAGGATACCGGTCCCCACATCAAAGACCCCTAGCCTGAAACCACTCCCTCCCAAATCAATACCCAGGCATCGCACAGCCGGAACAGGAGAGAATGATATTTCAATCTACTATATTTCTTGGCCACATGCAGCTTTCAGCAATCCAAGGAAGGGGGGACTCGGCCTCCCCGGTCTAGACTTGAACTCTGGATGATATTGTGTACCCACATAGTATGGATGACCGTTTAGCTCCATAATCTCACATCTTTTACCAGTCTCGTCCTTTCCAACGTATACCAGCCCCGATGCCTCAATCTTCTCAATAAGATCCGGATTCACCTCATATCGATGCCTATGACGTTCGTTGACATGGTCCACTCCCCCGTAGAGCCTTCTAATCTTGCAATCGTCCACAAGGAAAGGAGTGGGCTTGGAACCAAGCCTCATTGTTCCCCCCATGTGTGTCTTTGAAATCTCAGGCATGAAAACTACAGCATGTACAGGAGCGTCCTCATCGAATTCAGCTGAATTAGCGCCCTCTATATTCAAAACATTTCTACAGAACTCTATCGTTGCAATTTGTAAACCTAAACATACTCCAAGATATGGAACTTCATTGACTCTGGCATAATTTGCCGCTGCGATCTTCCCTTCAACACCACGATTCCCAAATCCTCCAGGCACCAAGATTCCGTCCGCTGACTCCAGCACTTCCCATGCTTCTTCATGATTATCTGTCCTATCATTTGGGTCTAGATCAGTAGACTCTATCCAGTCTATCTGCAATTTTCTACCAACTGCGAATGCGCTATGTTGCAGAGCTTTAATCACTGAGAGGTATGAGTCTGAAAGTCCAGTGTACTTACCTACCATTGCGATTCTTACTTCATCTTCCAAAGTATCCACCTTGTCGGCCATCATCCTCCATTCATCCAATATTGGCAACTTAGCCGGAACTTGAAAGCCTAGATGGACCGAAACCTTCTGTAGAACGGACTGCTCAAAGAGTGATATTGGAATCTGATAAAGATTGGAAACGTCATGTGCAGAAACAACAGCGTCTTCATCCACATGACAGAATGCGGCCAGCTTGGACTTCGTCTCGGAGTCAAGTGGCTTCTCCGACCTACAAACTAGAATATCAGGAATTATTCCTAAGCCCCTCAATTCCTTCACAGTGTGTTGAGTAGGTTTTGTTTTCTGTTCTCCTACTGGGCCCATAACTGGCACTAGACTGACGTGAACGAAACAGACATTTCCTTTTCCAGCTCTGAATTGAAATTGACGTAGTGCTTCGATGAATGGCGCACTCTCAATATCCCCAACTGTTCCCCCTAGCTCAATCACACATGCGTCTGGAGTTTCTGACGAACCATCCGCAGGGACATGAGCCACCCTTTCTATCCATTCCTGGATTTCATTTGTGATGTGCGGAACAACTTGCACGGTCTTTCCAAGATAGTCCCCTCTCCTCTCCTTATCGATTACATTAGCATACACCTTCCCGGTTGTGATGTTATTGTCTTTTGTGAGTGCAATATCCAAAAATCTCTCATAATTCCCCAAATCAAGATCCACTTCCCCTCCATCATCGAGAACGAAAACCTCTCCATGTTCAAATGGAGACATAGTTCCAGCGTCGCTGTTAAGATAAGGGTCAATCTTGATTGAAGTAACCCTAAGTCCAGCCGATTTTAGAAGAACTCCAATGCTACTTGCAGTTACCCCTTTACCTAATCCAGATAGGACTCCGCCCGTCACTACGACATACTTCATGTAATCAACGGGGTTTGAAGCCATCATGCCTCGCATATCAACATTGGGTCGATAAATGGTCAATATCGGACATCAATGACCAAGTAGCTCCAGCTTTGGGGAGCCCCATGGTCGAGCCACCCGGGGACAGAATTCTTGTCACGGGGGCACTAGGTCAGATAGGAACTGAGCTGGTTTCGGAACTAAGGAAAAAGCATGGTAATGATGCTGTTCTTGCTACAGATATCAGAGAACCAGATAATGATCGATACTTTCCAGAAGGGCCATTTTGCAATCTAAGTGTATTAGACGGCGAAGCCATGGAGAAAACAGTCACTGACGAGGGAATTGGGACAGTTTACCATCTCGCTGCAATTTTATCCGCCACAGGTGAGAAAAATCCAGAGCTCTGTCATAGGGTGAATGTCGGAGGAACTGTTACTGTGTTGGAGACGGCTAGAGATTTCGGCCTGAAGGTATTCGTGCCTTCTTCAATAGCAGTTTTTGGTCCAGACTCACCAAGGGTTGCACCACAAAAAGCAACTCTAAACCCTACTACGACTTATGGCAAGACAAAAGTCACAGGAGAGGTCTTGGGTATGAATTATTTCAAGCAATACGGGGTTGACATCAGAGGACTCAGATATCCAGGTTTGATTTCATGGAAAGCACCTGCAGGTGGGGGAACTACTGACTATGCAGTTGACATCTTCCACGCAGCAATTAATGATGGGCATTACAATTGCTTTGTTAGTGAGGATACTAGACTGCCAATGATGTATATCAATGACGCAATCATGGCAACAGAAATGATAATGGAGGCCGATGGGAGCAAACTTGGTACATCTAGGGCTGGTTACAATATCAGAGGGTGTTCATTCACTGCTGGAGAACTGGCGGATAGAATTTCCCTCAGGATTCCAGAATTCACATGTGATTTCAATCCCGATTTCAGACAGAAGGTTGCCGACTCTTGGCCAAATGATGTTGATGATAATCCAGCTAAGGATGATTGGGGCTGGGAGGCTAATTTCAATTTGGATAGAATCGTGGACGAAATGTTAGAAAATCTCAGGAAAAATCAGTCTTCCTGATCTTCCTCGTCCTTCCAGTCAGGGGTGGTTGGATCCTGCTTTGCCCACAAGACATCATTTATTCTCAGAACACTAATTGCCGCCTCCGTAGATCCAGAGATTGAGTGGCTTGTTACAAAAAGCGGGTCCAAAATTCCCAGCTGATCCATTCTAGCCTTCTTCCCAGTCATCGCATCGAGTCCGATCCAAGCCCCATCATCTCGATCAGATGTCTGTGCTGCAGACAAATCTAGTAACACATCAATTGGGTCTAGGCCAGCATTCTCGGCCAGAGTTCTGGGAATTACTTCGAGAGCAGCCGCATAAGCCTCCATTGCCAACTGTTCTCGCCCAGGATTTCCCAATGCGAATGACCGAATGTGCCTAGCTAAATGGGTTTGAATGGCGCCTCCTCCTGGAACGACTCTTGAGTCTCTGAGCATTCTGAATGATACGCCCATAGCATCATCAAAAGACCTCATAGACTCTTCTCTGATCTGCGGAGAAGTCCCCCTGAAGACCACAGTAAGAGCACCCATTTCGGAACCTTTGATGGTCGTATGTGTCACACCTGCAATTGACTCCTCCTTCCTGCTTGTAAAAACACCAAGATCCTCCCCTGAAGCTCTTGCAGGGTCTCTTATTATCCTCGCTCCTGTGATTCTGGACAGGATCTCCAAGTCACCTCTCTCAAACCGTCTGTAAGTTGTAATTCCCGAATCCGACAGCATCGATATCGCTTCCTCTGAGATTCCATCTCTAACAATAAGCAGGTCCACGTCCAGTGATGAAAGGTGATCGACCGACTTCTTGAGCTTTGCAAGAGACCTCTCATGAAATCCCCTGAGGACACCAGGGCTACTAACTTCTATCTCGGCCTCCATCTCCAATTTTGCATTTTCCAATCCGCCATCTAAGATAGCTATCGTGCCCCCTCCGGAGGCTTCAGGAGTCCCCATGTCCACTCTCGATTTCGCAATCATGAGGCCGTTGACGAGTGAGCTATCTGTGGATGAACCGCCCCCTACCTCAAGCCTCTTAACCCTCAATCTTTCCAAGTCATCGCCTCCTTTCTCCTCCGAAAGTATCCCAGCAGCTTCTAATGCGATATCCGTAATATGTGATGCCAATGAAGTACTTACTTTCCCCGCTAATGTCGTTGAGATTACCGATTTTACTTCATCTGGATGATTAGCACGCCTTGATATCCTTTCCAGTTCGGAGATAGCTTCTCTCTCAGCCTGTATGTAGCCACTTATTATTGTGGAAGGGTGAATGCCCATTCTCACTAGCTCTAGAGAATTCTGTAGTAATTCTGCAGTTAGAACAACAGTCGATGTTGTGCCGTCCCTTGCTGATTTATCCTGTGATGAGGATGCGGATATTAACAACCTAGCAGTGGGATGTTCAACCTTGGCAGTTTCAATCACTGTGACTCCGTCGTTGGTAACCAGACTCCCTCCATCTGCATCGACCAGCATTTTGTCTAAGCCTTTGGGCCCAAGGGTTGACCTTACGGCCCCGGCAAGTGCGACGGCCGCCTTGACATTATTCACCAAAGCTGCACGACCCTCTAATCGATCGGTGTCTTGTATTGCAACATCATGCTCAGCCTGCACCATGACGGTCGGAATCAAGCAATAGATTTCAAGCTCTCCATCACTAATGCGCTACAATTTATCTGATATGCTATTCACAAAATGAACATATTCATATAGGGAATTGCTCTCCGACTATACAACCGATGGTTAAGTAGTGATCAAATGGATAACTCAAACTCTGACGAATGGGAACGAAAAATGATCCAGCAGATGCTGAATCTCTTCAGTCAGATGGGAATGCCGATAGATAGATCTGAGCTTGAGGACACTATCACCAGAATTCGTCAGCAATTCGAAAGTATGGGAATTGACGCGGAAAAGATCTACAACAGCAACGTCAAAATGAACTTCCAGGGAGATCCCGAGAACTTCAGGAAGCAAATGGAAGCCTTCATGAATCATCCAGAAGGTTTCTCGGAGATGTTCAAGAATATGGGAATCAACGTCCAAGTCGGGCCCGACAAAGAGCCTGCTGACGTGAAAATAGATGATGAACAGGAAGAAGAGTGCGACGTCCCCCTAGAAGATACCTATGTCGAAGGCAATTCAATGTTCGTTACTATAGACGTCTCAAATATAATCGATTTAGACGAAACCAGCTTCGAGCTGATTCTGTCTCACGGGGGCAAAGTTCTTCAGATTATGAGAAGAACCCAACTTAGGCCAATAAAGAGTATCAACCTGCCACAAGCGGCGACTTCAGTTTCAGAGTGGAGCCTGAACAATGGTATTCTAGACATTATTTTCGATAAGGCTTAGCCTATCAAACGGAGGAACAAAAATGACTGGACCAGTAATTGGAATAGATTTAGGAACAACAAATAGCTGTGTAGCGACCCTAGAGGCGGGAAAACCAGTGGTAATCCCCAACTCGGAAGGATCAAGGACAACTCCTAGCGTCGTTGCCTTTTCTAAGAATGAAGGGGACAGGGTCGTAGGTATAACAGCAAAACGCCAAGCAGTAACCAACTCAGAGAGGACCATAATGTCCGTAAAAAGAGAGATGGGGACTGACTGGAAGACAGATATTGATGGGTCAGAGTATACTCCACAGGAGATTTCGGCATTCATTCTTCAGAAGCTAAAATCTGATGCTGAAGACTACCTTGGACGAGAAGTTAAGCAAGCTGTAATAACCTGTCCCGCATATTTCACAGATGCACAAAGGCAGGCAACGAAAGATGCTGGGAGAATAGCCGGACTTGAGGTTCTCAGGATTATCAATGAGCCTACGGCAGCCGCACTCGCATATGGAGTAGACAAAGACGACGATCAAACGATATTGGTCTACGATTTGGGAGGTGGAACATTCGATGTATCAGTTCTTGAAATCTATCAAGTGGATGGTCAACCTCAGATCGAGGTTAAAGCCACCAGTGGAGACAATCGTCTTGGAGGAGACGATTTCGATGAAGTTGTCATCGATTGGCTGGTATCCGAGTTCAAGAAATCTACTGGAATAGATCTTTCAAGTGACGTTACAGCTCTTACCAGGTTAAGAGAGGCCGCCGAGAAGGCCAAGATTGAGCTCTCAGGAACTGCTACCACCCAAATCAATTTACCATTCATCACGATGAATGGTGATGGCCAGCCAGAACATCTTGACATCTCTCTTTCCAGGGCTAAATTTGAGAGCCTCATAGAAGATCTAGTTGAGAGGACAATGGCGCCTACTCGCAGAGCTATGAAAGACGCTGGAATCAAGAAAGGCAATGTCGACAAGGTAATACTCGTTGGTGGTTCAACAAGGGTTCCTGCTGTTCAGGAAGCCATTGAGAAGGAAGTTGGTAAGCCACCCTTCAAGGGAATAAATCCCGATGAAGCCGTTGCAGTTGGAGCTGTTTTGCAAGCCGGGATAATTACTGGAGATGAGGGAGTTACAGACGTTCTCCTGCTTGATGTTACTCCATTGACCCTGGGAATCGAAACTCTTGGAGGAATAATGACTACTATGATCGAGAGGAATACTACTATTCCGACTCGAAGATCAGAGACATTCTCAACAGCCGCTGATAACCAACCTGCGGTGGAAGTACACGTATTACAGGGGGAAAGGGAATTTGCGAAGGACAACATTACCCTAGGAAGGTTCCACCTAATGGGCATCCCCCCTTCCCCAAGGGGCATTCCCCAAATTGAAGTCACCTTCGACATTGACGCTAACGGAATTGTCAATGTTTCAGCCAAAGATCTTGGTACCGGGACCGAGCAGTCGATTAAAATCGAGAGCCAGACTTCTCTATCTGAAGATGAAATTAATGCTAAGATTTCAGAGGCCGAAGAGTTCGCTTCGGAGGATAAGAGGAGGAAGGCAGGAGTTACGCTGATCAATTCTGCAGATGGAATGGTATACCAATCAACCAAGATGTTAAAGGAAGCCGCTGAAAAAATTTCTGACCTTGATACTGAACCTATTCATGCAAAGCTAGAAGAACTCAGGTCATTGATAACCAAAGATGACAAGACCATTGATGTTGATGAATTAGATGAAGCAGCTGTTCAGGCAAAGATGGCAGAAGTCGAAGAGTCCCTTCATGAAGTTTCAGCCAAGCTTTACGAAGTAGCCGCCGCAGAAATGGCCGAAGAACAGGAATCAGGTAACCCAGATGATGTCGTAGAGGCTGACTTCGAGGAAGTTGATTCTGAGGACACCGATGAGTAGCTAGTTTTCGGTAATAAGCCTATGAAGGGTCCTGACGTGTATCCCTGATGTCCCATACTGGAAAAGTGGATTGACACCCTCTGAGCTGGCTTTTGAGCCCGGCCCCCATGCCGATCCAGCGATATCTAGGTGTACCCATGGTATCTTCTCTCCATCCTTTTCGAACCCTCTGTTGGGAACGAAGAACTCTAGGAAAGCTGCGGCAGTGTTTGATGAACCGGCTCTTCCCCCTATTGAACCGTTTCTTATATCTGCAAATGCGGAGTCAGTCATGTACTTTCGGAACTGATCGTTCAACGGCATTCTCCAAACTTCCTCGCCACTTCTTTCCGCGGCGTTTTTTAGTCTAGATGCGACATTATCATCATTTGACCACATCCCTGAAATCTGATTTCCCAAGGCTACAATGACGGCCCCAGTCAAGGTAGCCAGATCCACAATATATTCTGGATCAAACTCTCCCGCTTTCCATAGCCCATCTGAAAGTACGTTTCTCCCTTCTGCATCTGTACTGAATACCTCTACCGTCTTTCCTGAATAAGTCTTGAAGACGTCCCCCGGTCGATAAGCACCAGACCCAGGCATATTCTCTGCAAGACAGGAGATTCCATTCACCCGTCTCTTGTAACCTGTGGAATGCAACGCCTCCATGAGTCCGAATACAGTAGCAGCGCCACACATATCATATTTCATATCCCACATGCCATTGGTTGGCTTGATGGATATTCCTCCAGTATCAAATGTAATTCCTTTCCCAACAACACAAGGTCTTCGTACACCCTCATCGGCATCTGGATTGAGTGTGAATAGTACCATGCAGGGCTTCCTGTCACTGCCCTTTCCGACATTGATTAGACCGCCCATTCCGAGGTCGTGCAACTTATCCCAATCATAAACTTCGACAGATACATTTTGTTTATCTTTGGCCCATTCTAAGGCCCTTCTGGCATACTCCATTGGATAGAGAATGTTAGCTGGTTCGTTACCTAGATCGCGTGCTAAATGCACCCCACCAGTTACCGATTGAATTAGCAAAAGCCTTTCAGAAAGTGCCTTTTGGTACCTGGAACTGGCTTGGAAATCGACATCCCACTCGTCATTTATGTGTTCATCTGGTACTTCTTGGTGCTCTAAGAACTCATAATCTCTTAGCATCATTCCCTCAGCGAAATCCAACATTCTATCGGCTGTCCATCCTGATGTGAACCTGACTGTGATGCCGACCCCATTCTTTTTTGACAATGAGGAGATGGTCCTAGCCCCAATATTGCGCGCGATTTTGTGGTTCAAACTATCTCTGGCACCCATTCCGACAAGAACAATGTTACACCCAGGTGTCCAAAGTGTCATCTTCTTGCCCTTCTTGCCGTCAAATTCCTGTGAATTGAGTGCGTCCCTGACTAGTCCTCTCTGTACTCTGGATAATCCGGCCAAAGAGTTATTTGGGGCCTTATCGTTATCCTCGAAAAGAGGCAAAATTAATTGTTTTCTCGGTTTTATAAATTCGCTGTTACCTATCTGCATAAATAGCCCGAAGTATGCGATAAGAAGCTAGCTTACAAATAATTCTGTTGTAAATATTCAATTTTGAATGCAAACTAACTTTTTGAAAGGTCAAATCAATTCTCAAAAATCTTCCTTCTCTGATTTACTGCCGCCGCAGCGAACGCGAGAAGGAGAGTAAGCATCGAAGGAGCCGGAAGAAGGCTCGAACTACCAGCGTTAATCACTACCACGCTCTCATCTATCAACTCCTCAGTCCACATCGAGGAATCTATAACTCTCTTCTGATAGTAAAGGGCCCAGATTCCCTTATCATCCGATATCGGAGCACGGGTGAAATCTAGCATAGCGACAGTGGTGTTTGTTGCATTGACTGAGAAACCCAACCCCGAAGCAGAGAAGTTGAATTCAGACACCAACTCATGAATGTCCATATCAGTGCCCATTTCAATGGGCCCATCTAATCCGGGAAGCCAAAATTCCGTTGAGTCTTCATTTTCGAAGTATAGCAAAGTGGCATTAGATGTACTAGCATGTCCTTGATTTGAGACACTCAATCTTACCTCCCCGTCCACCTCTTCTAGAGAATCTACAACTAGACGAGCTCTCCAGTACCATACATTTTCGATGAGATAATGCATTACATCAAGCTCCTCGCCCAATCTTTCTGAGAGTGGCTCTATGGTTCCCAGCAGGAATTGCTCATCGTCTGTCTCGAACGTGAATGTTGGATAGCCCATTACACCATAGCCGTAGTCCCGACTAGTTCCACAATTGGGGTATAGGCCTTGGTTGGCATTGCGAATAGGGATTTCAGAGATGTTTGAATTCACTTCATCTCTGATGTGGTGATACATTTCCCAGTCAGAAGGTTGCTCTGGCCACTTTCCCCATGGGTAGAGCATAATCCAAACTCCAGTGTGCATCGTGATGTACAGGTCGGCATCAGGAACGACTTCATTCATGTAGATTGAATTAGCCAAAGTCTCAGACTCACTGAATGCTGAACTTCCCGGTTGGGTCGAATCACATGTGTTCCAGTAATGGTCATAGTTCCTATTCAGGTCTACTTGGTTTACATTCCATCTCGTATCAAAGTCATTACCGTCTGCATTCAGCATTATGAGGATGTGCAATTCAGTATTAGATAATATCTCAAGTACCTGCTGATCTCCGGCCCCCCACCCCTGAATGTAGTATTCCGCAACTAAGAAGGCAAGCTCAGTTCCCAGATGCTCATTGCCATGGTGGCCACCATCTATGTAGACAACTTCTTTGCGTTCTCCATTAGATTTGTAGTGTTCGCAATCATCGATCTCACTAAGGCCATCAGAACAAGCCCCCCCGTTCCAGTCAGAGATTTGTAGCATCCATATTTCTCTTCCCAATTCAGTCTTCCCAATACTGAATAACTCGACTATCTCGGGGTAGTCATCAGACCATTCATTTAGGTCCAAGGTCAGTGTAGCGTAAGAATGGTACCAATGCTCTTGAATGATATCTGGTTGGCCAATCTGGGCAGTCACCAACGGAGATGCTGATGTTGCCAACAAGGAAGATAGAATCAACGACACTAACCATGGGCGCATAATCAACTGAGAGGGTTCCTAGATACAATCATTCTCCCTTCTCGTTCAGTATTCTTGCACAATGACATGACAATATCTTAGTCGCGATGAGCGCGGCATTAAACTCAGTCAGAGGACCGTCTTTCCCTGGGGCAATTTCATTAACATCTGCACCCAAAACCTCAGCCCCAGCCGCGGAGAAGATCCTCTCGATTACCTCAACCGCTGCCCAGTATGAGAGCCCGCCCGGAACCGGAGTTCCAGTCGAGGGAACCAACTTTCCATCGAGCCCATCTATGTCAAAGGTAATCCATACCGGGCCCGAAATCTTAGAGATACTTTCTAGCAGTAATTCCCAACCCCCCAACAGTCCAGAAGAACCCAGAATTTCCCTTGCATACCAAGTCTCAACCCTATCGTCCACATCAGAAAAAATCGCCTCTGACTCCGAGAGAGCCCTTGTTCCGATCTGAATCACCCTTCCTACTCCTGCATCAAGAGACCTCCGTATTGCAGTTCCATGGGAGAATCTCTCGCCATTCAGTTCATCCCTCAGATCTGCGTGAGCATCTATCTGAATCAATGTCAATCCGGACAAATCGCCATTTAGCCTAGAGTGTTTTTTCATTGCTTCCATTATTGGAGGCAGAATACCATGTTCTCCTCCCAGTACCAATGGAAACCCAGTATCTATCCATTCGGAAACGTATTCGGTGATTGAATTCAGTTGTTCCCTCAGAGTCCCAGCTTCCGAGCCCCATGGAGAAGATGTGTGGAAAGAGAGCCCACATGGCAACTCTCCTGGAAGAAGTGGGTCATACAGCTCTACTTGTGAGCTCGCCTCAATACATGCTGCAGGGCCACGCTCAGTTCCTTCAATCCAACTCGTAGTCATCTCGAAAGGAATCGGTAGAATGACGACGTCCCACGGTCCTTCCTCATCCTCATCCAAGCCCAGGAAAGTGGCTCGCGTACCCCTGTCCATGCCTTTCCGCCTCCATCTAACAGAATAATGACTTCGTAAGCCAAAATGTAGATTTTCGGAGCGTTTGTAGAGACCGTTGAAATAGAGCCCCCTACCCTGTAGGCATATCTCGGAGGCAGGATGATGGGTTTGACACTAGCTCAGCTTACTTCAGCTATTAGGAGCAAGGTAGATACCGACATGGAGGTAGTAGTCGCCGAATCAATAGCAGAACATGCCCTTGGATTCTTCGGGTTCTCAAACAGGATTATCGACAACGCTCTAGAGCCTACTGACAGAAACCTGTTCTACCAGCTACAGGACTATGATCTCTTGACCACTGAGTCCGAAGAGACCACACTATGGGACGGTAGAGAATGGAGGATTCACTATTGGAAATTCAAGGCGAATGCTGAAGAGTTTGCCAGAGCGGCGGCCGAGGCGGCTCTGTTGAATCAGAAAGACAAGGACCCATACTCAGATGTTTACGATGATGTACCGGTCTCTCTCTGGAAAGAAAGATCGGGCGAAGAAGACGACTATGAAGAGCCATTGTTCTGAGAATTCCCACTCCTCATTACTAACTTTACAAATACTTAGAACAATTGGGAGTATTGTGAACGAGTATCAGACGAATCTTACTCGTCGGTATGATATCGATTGGCTTAGAGTCATACTATTCGGACTTCTTATTCCCTTCCATGTAGCCATTGGTGTTTATTGGTCTACATATGGTCCTGAAATTAATCCAAATATTGGCGATATTTCGGATGAAAATACGGAGGACTTCGCAAATGAAAATAACGATTATACGTCCGAATCAGTAGATTTTACCAGCATGGTCTTGCATTGGATGCACCAATGGAGACTCGCCGCTCTCTTCATGATCTCGGGAATGGGCACCGCATTTGCATTCAAACGTAGAACTTGGAAGATTTACTTGACTGAAAGGTGCAAACGCCTACTTATTCCAATGTTTTTCGGTGCATGGACGATGGGCTTTGCTGGCTCGGTAATTATGGGGAATGAGACAATCACTCCCGTTGGCCTGACCTATGGATTTCTATTCGGAATAATTTGGAGGAGTCTCTCTTTCTGGATACCAATTTTCGGTAAGCTGATAGCCTTAGGACATTTATGGTTCCTTTGGAATCTGTTCCAATATTCATTGATACTATTACCAGTTTTTCACATTGTCAGGGATAATCCAGAAGGATCCATCTCTGGCATTCTAAGAGCTCCATTTAGGATGCGATTGGGGATCGGAGCCTTCATTATCATCCCGCTACTGCTGAGCTCGACTGAGATTCTTTTCAAACCGTGGTTTCCGGGCTATATCGGTGTAGGTTACGAATGGTTCTGGTTCTTCGGCTTTTTCGCCATTGGATATATTTGCATTACTTCCAAACATGAATACTACCAACTCATTGAAAATCAAAGGGTAACAATCACAATTACTACTCTAATTTGGACAATAGCCTTTGTTTGGCTTCGACTTAAGCAACACGATACCGGAATACCCTATGTCGATGGAGGATGGGTAGGATCCGAGGGCTTCCACAACAGGATGACAATCCTCGCTTGTTTGATACATAGTTTTCATGCTTGGTTCTGGTGCCTAACTATTTTTTCATGGGGTTCTCATGTCCTCAATAGGAACAACCAATATCTATCATACCTCAATCAAGGAGTATACCCATTCTACATAGTTCACATGCCTCTTACCTTCGCCGGACTTAGGTTGGCCTCAGATCTCGGACTGAAGAATCACTCAGCTGTGATTATTGCCACCCTTTTCGTGATACTGACCTGCTGGCTATTTTTCGAGATTGTTAATAGATTCAAATCTACAAGATTCCTGTATGGTATCAAATAGTCCGTAAGTCCCTGTAGGGGATATCTTGAACAATCCGAACTATTACCGTATGGTAGGATGTATAATCAGGCCTCGACTGACAGTTCCGGTAAAATCGGAATTTCCATACTTCTAACTTCAATCCTCTTGTTCAGCAACCACTCATTACTGGCGTCAGGACAAGTCTCTCCATCAACAAGTTGTGAAATATTAGTAGACTGGGACTACCAAGTAGACTGGCTCGACGAGCCCAACGAGGAAGACGAAATCTATACACTGAACCATGTTCACAGATACAAGGTAATTTTTGATCCTCCATTTGAATTAGGTGAATCGCCATCGGCTATCTCGGTGAGCTCAACGCATATGAGGTATTCATCTGGAGAAACCACTACTGTAAATGTCTCCCACATCAGTGCAGGAGGAGAGGTCGATATTGAGTTGGATACTGATCCCGAGTTCCAAGACAAAATTTTAGTTAACTTCTCCAGCACTGAGGCAGTATGCAGTAGAACAGTGTCTGTGACTAACTGGAATCAGCCAGTTGAAGATCATGAAATAACAAGAGAGACTTTTTGGTCATTAGAAGGCTCCGAGTCAGAGGAACAGAGTATCGAGTTTATGGGAAGGGGGTGGCAGAAGAGAACTGGCCCTATTTTGGAATCGAATGAGCTTGGTAACGGATCTCTTAGAATGAATACCATGAATGGAACAAACGGAATCATTCTGGACTTGGATTTGGATAGGATATGGCTCAATGAGTCATATGACGGAAATAATCTGATATCTCAAGACTTCGAGATGCTAGGAAATGGATCTATGTTTCTTTCCGAGGGAAATTCAGAGGGGTCCTTCGAAGAAGGGTTCTCGGCTCAGATTTCTGTAACACGGGCTGTGGTAAACCGCTCATGGAACGATGGAAGCCTCACAGAGAGAATCCTCATCGAAGGAGGGGGATGGCTATCTTTCAGCGGGGGCGATAATGAAAGCTCAGAGGGGGGATTTGGCCAGATAGAGAATTTCTATTTTGAATCCTTTGATGAAAACGGACTCAGACGCACGCAGAATTTTCACATAGACGCCAATGCTTCTTTGAGGATATTAGGCGGATCGGACTTCTTCTCTTTCGAGCTCGATGATCTAATCATAAGAGAGAGGTGGTCTGATGATACTAGGGAAGAGCAGTTCTTTAGGGCATATGGGGAAGGGGATTTCGGTTTCGAAATAAGAGACGATGAATTCAATATCGATGTCAATGGAACAATTCCACTCGTACATATCGAGTCCAATGGAGGAGAGACAGTTTCTGACACCATCATAGTGGATGGTACTTATGATGGAGATATCGAGGGGAGCTTCGGATTAGTGAGGCAAATAGTTGACTCAGGAGTACAGCAAAATTCCGAAGGAGTGCCATACGAAGTCGATAAGATTCAAAATGAGTTCTGGTGGAATGTATCAGCTACTCCATTCGGACCGATCTCACAAGAGTTCGGGGCAGACCACAACCTGACATACGAGTTCGTCGTCCCTCAACAAGATTGGCTAAATCGAACGGTCAGGCTACAATATGTTGAGGATAATGGGACGATATCGGACGAATTTCCACCCGATTCTCCGATTATTGAAAGTCCTTCAAGACCACAAGCAAGCCCTCTGTTATCTAATCAAATATCAAGAGAAAGCGGGGTCTCCCCTAGTGTTGTTGTCCCTGGGGATTTCTTCACTCTGTTTTCAAATCCATCTAATATCTTGGAGGTCATAGTCCTCTCAACTTCCGAGAAAGAAATGGATGGTCATCTGGTCGAAGTCGCAGAGTGGGCAGGAAATATAGAATCTGAAGGGATTTCTGCCTCCGGATTCTTCGTCAATGAGGGCCCACTCTCAGGGCTATTGTATGAAGCGAATAGATGGATATCGCTCACAGGTGAGGAAGATGACCCTTCTTCAGGTCTGACATTTATGGAATATCAGAAGGTTGACAGGGTACTTTACCCAACTGTCATCACTGCAGATGAGAACAGCCCCCCTTCCTTACTGTCGGTTTCATTCAGAGAGGGGTTCTTGCACACCGAGGGAGGGGTTTCCCACATTGAAATAATGATTGAGGACACAGACACGGACGTAATCTCAGTTACTGCCGATCTATCGTCTATAGGGCTCGGGCAGGTCGCACTCTCAGATAGTGGACTATTGGGGGATATGACAATCAGCGATGATGTATGGACCTCCATAATTTTTCACGAGGGACTTGAGTTTGGTCAGTTCAACGTGCCCGTTATCATCAACGACTATTGGACCCAGGTAACAGATTATGGAGAAATAACAGTGGATAATCTTCCTCCCAGAGCAAACTCAATTATTTTGTCAGATCAATCAGCATACCGTGGCCAGACACTGGGAATATCGGTGGATTCGGTGGATGGTCACGGTGTTGATTCGGTCTCAGTGGATCTCCTCAGCGTAGGAGGGGAATTGTACAATCTGAGCTATTCAGAATCTACAGGTTATTGGTCTGGAGAATTTACTATTCCCTACACAATTCCTCCAGGAGAGAGAATCATACCGATTCGAATGTCCGATACACAGGGTGCCGAGATTTTCTCAAATAATTTAGAAGAAATCCCAGTTTTGGAGATAATCAACGAATTTCCTACCTTAATTTCTCTAGAAATTTGGAGAGAGGGAACGTCCCTTACTTATGAGACCGAAGAGGGAGGCCTCATTCATCCAGTAATAGTCTCGAGTAATGGCGGACAAATCGCCCATCACATGGAGGTAGAGGTATCTGATCCGGATGGTGTCTCATCAGTTCAGGCAATAATTGGTAGATTGGCGGATATTGGGAAATCCGAGCAATGGTTGTTGCTGGTCGACGATGGGACATCTGGAGACAGGATTGCAGGAGATGGGATTTACACGCTATATTTCGAGGCTAGGTCATCAATTCCTGAAGGCGAATTGGAAATCAAAATCCGTGCTACAGATATTTTTGTCTCATCCACCCCTCCTGAGAATCAGGGGTACATACTTTCCGTCCAACACTCCGAATGCTGTAATGGCGACTCATCTTGGATGTCACAGAATTTTTCAACAATAGTCTTTATCTCCTCATTTTCTATCTTACTCATTGGAATAGCAGCTGTAATTCTTCAAATCAGAAAGTCAGACTTTGATTGATAATGGTACGAGTGCCGGGATTTGAACCCGGGTTCCGGCGTTGGCAACGCCGGGTGATAACCACTACACTACACTCGTGTGTTGTTAGGGAAACCAGAATCGCTTTTCTAAGCGTCGGTCCATTCATCGACCGAGTCTCTGATCAGATCTGTGATTCTCTGCATAGTAAATCTGTAGAATTCAATTGACTTTCCAAGAGGATCTTCCAACCCCCAGTCATTATCGATAGGGATATTTGGACATTGAACTCCACAACCCATGCTGATTATCTTATCATGGCCCGTTGTATCAATGTCATCCAATGACTTGGGATATAGACCCGAACAATCTATCCCCTCTTCTGTGAGAACCCTCATCGCATTAGCATTTACTACTTCCCCGGGATGAGTGCCAGCTGAGGTCGCAACATGCCCTTGACTCCTGGCAATGGCCTCTGCCATTTGGCTTCTGCACGTATTTCCGACACATACAAACAGAATCTTCACGAATATCGAAATTAGGCATAGTAAATTAATGAATTCCATATAGCATATTTTTCCTAATATAGTTTGAATAGCATTGAAGTATCCCCACCTTTGCCATGAACTATGGCAGATTCCCCAGTGTCTCACCATTCGCCCGAATCCCCTCCTGAACAAGAGGCAAACTCGAATCAGCGAGCTCAGATGGAACAGGCATATCAACAGATGCAAAGGAAAATGAGAATGTCCAAAATGAGCGAGACAATCAAGCACAAGATCATGGTTCTTTCCGGAAAGGGCGGCGTTGGAAAGACCACTGTTGCGACTGGAATAGCCTTATCCCTAGCAAAAATGGGAAAGAAAGTTGGGCTGATGGATATCGATATAACCGGTCCAAATGTCCCAAAAATGCTGGGTTTAGAGGGTACTGAGTTACACATAGAGGATGGCCAGATTTTCCCTGCAATCGGGCCCCATGGGATAAAGGTCATCTCAATGGCATTCTTGATTGAGGATCCGGATAAGCCGGTGATTTGGAGAGGACCTATCAAGCTCGGAGCAATCCAGCAATTCATAGGGGATGTGGCTTGGGGGGATTTGGATGCACTCGTTATCGACTTCCCGCCTGGTACGGGAGACGAGCCTCTGACTGTCAGTCAGACTCTGCCCAACTTGGATGGAGTAGTGATCGTTACTACGCCGCAGGAAGTAGCACTGCTAGATAGTCGGAAATCCATCAATTTCGCGAAAACAATTTCCGTACCGGTCCTCGGGGTCGTGGAGAATATGAGCGGTTACAAATTATCAGGTGTTGCTAGCCCAGGCGCAGAATTCTCTCTCACTGGCCCGAATGGTGTTCCGATTAGCATCATAGCATCGCAAGATGGGGCATGGTCTACTACCCTGGATCTATTCAAATCCGGAGGAGGGGAGGAATCTGCTCAGGATTTGGAGGTTCCATTTTTGGGAAGACTGCCATTTGATCCAGGAGTAGTCAGGGGTGGAGATGACGGAGTTCACAGAATCGTAGCTGATCCAAACGGAGAAACAGCCAGAGCTTTCGGCGACGTAGTAGAGAATATTCTGAATTCTCTGGATAACCGCAATACTCACAATGTAAAGATTACTTGAAAAGAGTGAATTTTAGGGTCGAATTCATTTCAAAGATGCCTCTCGGTGGATATTGACATGGCTGTTGGCAGTGGGATCTACATCACTTGGATTACTGGTGCAATATTGCTCAGTATCGCGATGATGCCCATATTCAAGCCCCCATACACAAAAGTCAGAATCGAGGGTTTTATCGATATGTTCAGAAGATACTGGGCCCACATGATAATCGTTTTCTCGGTATATCTGTGGAAGGATATCCTTGATGGTTTAGACAGGGTACTAATGGCACACACTCAGCTCGACATGACCCCATATGTTTACGCAATAGAAGGGGACATAGTGCTATGGATTCAAGAGGCATTCAGAACCCCGCTACTCGATGTTGTTCTGACACATTTCTACGTTATGGGATTTATGACGGTAACCTTTGCATCCTTCGTTTATCCAATATACTTTGATGATAGGTACATGGCAGATAGAGTGTCACTATCGATGTTCTGGGTGTACATTCTCGCCATTCCATTCTACTTGTTCTTCAATGTAAGAGTAACTGGAGACTATATTCCCCTGATGGAAACTGTTGCTTATGATCTCACCCCAGAAATACACAATTGGTTCACTAGGATTGACCCATTCACAAATGGGATGCCAAGCTTACACATAGGCTTGCCATTCGCAATCTGGCTGACCATGACTAGATGGGATGAGGATGGTAGATGGATGAAGTTCAGAAGATTCCTGGTGGCCTTCATTGCACTCACGGCTTTCTCAATCATCTATCTCGGAATTCATTGGGCGATAGATATCATAGGTGGAATGTTAGTCGCAATTGCTTCGGTTGCAGTCACCGAAAGAACTCACAAAGGAATCTGGACAGTAGCAGATGAGAGGCTTTTCACACGTAAGCTTGCAAGACTAATCGACGATCCAAAGGGTTTCATGAAAGAACTCAGAACTTATCTGAATCAGAGGTTTTCTCCCTTGAAAGAACCCGGAAGCAAGCAGACCAGCGTATTCATCGCCGCACTTTTACTATCCACAGGACTAGTTCTATTGTGGGATGCGACACATCAGGACTTTCCTGTAGAGGGTGTTGAATGGCCAACATCTGCGGCAGGATCGGATGATTGGCTAATTGGAATCGAGGTCGATCCCCAAATGGACGGAGTGGATGACATTGAGGTTTCTGCACTGAATATTAGTGTAGAAAATTCCAGAGACCCCGTGTTACTTTCTGGGTCAAATTGGTACGAGGAACCAAGTGTTTCCATCTCTGGTCCATTTTTGTTGCTCAACAATGAAACCAGACTAGATTTATACTATCTCGAGTCGGATATAGACCCCTTCGCCCCAGTTTACTCTATCAATACTGATTTCGATATCGAAATGTCCGATATTGGTCAGGACCAAGATGGAAGTCCTCTGATCATAATTTTTTCCGGCGATGAGGTAATTTCTATGGACTATAATCAAGAAATAAAACAAATTGAGGGAATACCTGCCGATTTAGAAACTCTGGAGGTTTCTGGAAATTCCATAGCATGGTCTCTGAAAAATGATACTTCTGGCCCTACTGTGTACTCCTCCTTCCTGACAGGAACAACCTCTGAAACCTCTGTTAACTTGGATGTGGTAGCCAAGGAAGATCAAGACCAATTTCTGATCGACGAGTCAGGGATTGATATCGATTACTCCAACGCGAGCGTTGTGGAAATATCCGTTGACGGCCAATCAATTGTGGCAGTAGTTGACATAGGCCCGATCAAGAGGACAGTATTCGTGGATACCGTCTCAGGAATGCAGACATTAATTTCCAATCCTCTCTGGGAATCCTTCTCTCCTAGCATAGGACATGGCCATGTCGCCTTCCTTCAGATACCAAGATATCAACCAGGGTCAACTATTCCAGAACAGTCCGAGACTACTCAGGTATTCATCTACGAACTGGATACAAACCAAACTAGACAGCTTACTTTTGATGATCAAGAGAGTCACTCTAGCCCACAAGTCACCGTGGGAGGAGTTGGCTGGATTGTATCCGGAATAGATGGTGAGGCAGAGTTGACTTGGTACGACATGGAGGAGACATTCGAGCCATATTCGTCAGTTCTGTTACAAACCTCGGTGGTTCTTATGATTCCATTGGTTTTCACATGGGCAAGACAGAAGCAAAGTGAAAGGTAATGACAGTTATTCAGCCAGTCTGAACATTTCATCTAATGATCTCTTAGCTCTATGAATCACATCATCATCGATCTCGATAATTTGTTCGGGCGCAGGGTCCCTCAAAGCTTGGAGAATGTCCTCTAATTGAGTCCTCTTCATATGCCTACACATGACACACGCCCCTAGTAAGTTGATGTCATCCTCACTCTCTGCGAGAACCCTCTCGGCTGTACCACATTCGGTTATTAGCATAATATCTGGCTTTCCCTCAGAGGCAAGGCGCATCGCCTCCCTCATCAAAAGCTCGCTACTACCAACAAAATCACTCTGCTCAAGAACCCCCGCATCACATTCTGGATGTGATAGGACCTGCAAATCTATACCATGTGACTCCATTCTTTTCCTCCATGAAATCACCTTCTCTCCTGTAAACTCAGCATGGACCTCGCACTCGCCATCAAAAATTATCACCTCCTTCTTTCCCAGTAGGTGGTTCTGCACATGCTTGCCCATGAATCTGTCAGGGACGAATATCAGCTTATCTCCAGGTAATCTCTCACATATTCGCAGATAGTTGCTGCTAGTAACACAAACATCACACTCAGCCTTTACGGCGGCAGTGGTGTTGATGTAACACGCGATAGGTACGCCCGGATATTCTCTTCGTAGATTTACAACGTCCTCTGCAGAAATCCCATCACTCAATGAACAACCCGCCTCTGGCGAGGGATGCAAGATCGTTTTGTGAGGACTGACTATCTTAGCAGTCTCAGCCATGAATCTAACACTAGAAAAAAGAATCCTCTCTTGTGGAGCATCCCTAGCAGCCTTGGATAGAGTGTAACTATCTGAAACGGAATCAGCGACCCCGTACACTATGTCTGGGGTCTGATAGGAATGAGCAATCAAAAAGACGTTCTTTTCTATTTTCAATTTGTTTATTTCCAGAGTCAATGGTGAAATTGCCCTACAAATTCGCATATCCCATCTTTCTTTCTGTCCTATGGCATCAAAAAGCCTCTCAGCCTCAGTTTCAATCTCCTCAGAAGTGAAAATCTTGGGCACCAAATGTCCTCTAGGCGAGGGAACGTTCGGCATCTGCATACTTAATCCTCCACCCTCGCTCCAGTGGAATCGCTTTCAAGGTATGTGACTTCCCGCAACCATGGCCGGACTCCATTTTCAGTATTGGGAAGAGTCTGAAATAATCCATGAAGGCGCAGAAGCGAGAGTGTCTTCTGGACTATGGCTGGGAATTCCAGCTGTATTGAAGACAAGGAGAAGAAGAGGCTACAGGCATCCAGAATTGGACTACAGACTCACTAGGAGTAGGATTTCTGTCGAGGCAAAGATACTCTCAAGGCTTCAGTCAAAAAACTTCCCAGCTCCAAGACTCCTAGAATTAGACTTGGAAGCAAGCTGGATGGTATTGACACTGATTGAAGGAAGACCAATCTATGAGTCTTTGCTAGACAAATCAGCAACTGATGAGGATCTGGAAATGATAGGCTCAATAATCAGGAGCCTCCACGAACTAGGTTTCTCTCATGGGGATCTAACGACTCATAACATAATGGTCGACAAAGACCGAAAAATCTCGCTTTTGGATTTTGGACTTTCGAGAATATCTGCTGAATTAGAGCATTTTGGTCAAGATTTGCAGGTATTGAATGAATGCTTGTCGGCAAGCCATTCTGATTTTGAGGGAGCAATAGAAAGAGTAATTTCAGGATATAGGGAAGCTTCAGACTCAGATATTAAACCAAACGCAGAAACTGTAATTTCCCGGTTCAATGACATCAGGAATAGAGTAAGGTATCTGGGGTAGTAAAATGCGTGTTATTTTTGTTACAGCAAACACAAACAAACTGGAAGAGGCGAAAAGGTATCTCGAGCCACTAGGTTTGGAGATTGAGCAAATGATGATCGGTGGGGAAGCCCCAGAATTTATTGAGCCCCAATCTGATGACTTGGAACAAATAGCAATTTCCAAAGCTGATCAAGCAATGTCAATGGTTCCAGAATCACAAAAATCTGACTGTGCAATTCTTGTCGAAGACTCAGGATTATTTATCGACTCATTGGAGGGTTTTCCAGGTACGTATTCATCATTCGTTTTCAGGAAAATTGGAGTTGATGGAATACTACGTCTGATGAACGGGAACAAAATGAAAGGTTGCGAGTACAGAGCAGTGTCTGTATTGGTTATCGGCGAAAGGAAAATTATCGCCAAGGGCGTTTGTAGAGGGAAAATAAGTGAAAAAATTTCAGGAACCGGAGGTTTTGGCTATGATCCAATTTTTGTTCCTGATGACTCTGATGGGAGATCATTCGCACAAATGAGCAGGGAAGAGAAGTCATCCATTTCGCATAGAGGGAAGTCATTGAAGGCGTTATCTGAAGCAATCAGTTCCCCGTCAATGTGAAGTCATACCCCCTCCTGTCAGGCCTGCGAGTGACATGGTTTCCCTGACCAGACTGATTAATTGGGTGGCTCTGATTGGAGGCTCTCTCCTGTTTTTTTTGCTTCAGGGCGAGGTAAATTTTATTCAGAGAGTTGCGGGATCATCAGTTCTCTTAGCACTCGCCTCTCTACTTATTTTCACTGGGAGAGAAAGATTGGAAATTCCCTCAAAAGATGATAATATAGAAATCGACGAAGAAGCCATGACCTTGCCAGAGAGTCCAGAACAAATCAACATCGAAGTTGTGAAACCAAAATCCGAGATGAGAAGAACCCGGGGAAGTTCAAACATTACGGTGAATATGCCCGCCCCTCCTCCTTTGCCGGTAATGATCCCCCCTCCATCACTTCCCACTCAACCCCCTGCAATCAGCGACCTTCCAAGTCCACCCATCCCCGATACTCCAGACGTCACACCAACTCTACCTGAAGGTACCAATGTAGCGAAGAAGTACATAGCAAAAGGTGATGCGATTTCTGACGAGGAGGAAGAGATCGAGGGTTACATTGCACAAAGGAGGCAAAAGAGAGAGAAAATGCTCTCGGATATCGAGCGGAGAAGGAGGATGAAACTCGCCGAAAGAAAGGCCTCTATGGCAAGAAAATGGTCTGAAGCAGAGGACGGTGAGGATCTGGCCTCTATCCTCAGGGAGGAGGGTCATGGATTGACTGTTTACGAAGAACCCGAGAGTCCCAATACTGGAAAGCCCCTTGGAATAACCTACTTCAGAATCGATGAAAATAGAATCCTGATGATGAGGAAACCCCTCGAAGTAATTAGCAAAATTACACAAGAAAGAATATCCGAAGCTAATCCGGGGTCGGAATTACCGACTCCTCCCCAGATGCCTCCTCCCGGAATGCCACCCCTTCCTCCTCCCGGAATGCCACCCCTTCCTCCTCCCGGAATGCCACCCCTTCCTCCTCCAAATTTCGTTGATACGGAATGATACGTTGAAACCCAATACTCCTCTGCGAAGTACATGGAAGGAGACGTTTTGACGGTCAAAGACGTGTTAGTTGAGGGATCAAGTCCGATCGGAGGAATGATTTCTGTATGGACTCTAAACAGGCCCCACAAGCTAAACGCATTAAATGCAGAATCACACCAATTAATAAAAAATGAGTGCTTGAGGGCTGAATCTAATGATCAGATTAGATGTATAGTGATCAGAGGCGCACCCCCGTCTATTCCGCCAGAGGGTAAGAGGGCGAAACCTCATGCATTCGCAGCAGGAGCAGATATCTCTGAGTTCTCTGGCAAGAACTCCGACGATGTCAGACCATTCTTTGAAGACAATGCATGGGAGGCTGTTTGGAATCTATCAAAGCCAACTATAGCCATGGTAGATGGTTTTGCACTTGGAGGAGGAACCGAACTAGCACTTTCTTGTGATATAAGAATCGCCTCTGACAGAGCGAACTTTGGACAGCCCGAAATCAATCTTGGATTAATTCCAGGTGGAGGAGGAACCCAGAGGCTATGTAGGCTTGTTGGCTATGGAAAAGCTATGGAAATGGTAATTACCGGAGAGATGGTCAGTGCACAAGAGGCACTGAAAATAGGACTTGCGAATAAGGTAGTGGCTCCAGATGAACTTGAAGATTACACAATGGATATGGCACAAAATATCGCTAGAAAGTCACCTTACACTGTTAAAGTGGCTAAGAGGGCTGTTCGCGCTTCGCTAGAGTTGCCATTCAGTGAAGGCGTTCTGACCGAGAGATCGGAGTTCGTAGCCTTGTTTGATACTGAGGACAAGGAGATTGGAGTCCAAGCCTTCCTACAGAGAAAGAAACCAGAATGGGTAGGGAATTAAACCAATCAGAGTTGTATCGCTTTGATTTCGAGGAATTCCTCGAGGCCATGCCGACCAAGCTCCCTTCCATTTCCAGAGAGCTTGTAACCTCCAAAAGGGGCACTAATATTGAAGGCTCCACCGTTAATACTTACTTGACCTGTCCTGATGGATTTAGCGATGCGCATGGCGCGCTCTTCATCTCCCGACCATACTCCCCCAGACAGGCCATACTCCGAATCATTAGCCATCGAAATTGCCTCATCTTCATCCTCATATGTGCTGATGGATAGAACGGGGCCAAAAATCTCCTCTCTGAAGATAGACATATCTGCTGTAACATCAGCAAAAACGGTCGGCTTCACGAAAAATCCAGTATTTATCCCATCTGGCAAACCCTCTCCTCCAGAAATAAGGGTAGCTCCTTCTGATATCCCTAATGAGATATACTCTGATACTGATTTTTGCTGACTCTCTGAGACCATGGGTCCACATTTGATTGACTCATCCATAGGATCACCAACTGAGTATCTTTCCATCGTTGATGCAATGATGTTTACAATTTCATCTCGATGACTAGCCGGAACTAGTAGGCGACTAAGAGAAGAGCACTCTTGGCCGGAGTTATTGAAACAAGAGTATACCGCCATTTTGGATGCCTTTGCTATATCCGCATCATCAAGGATGATATTAGCACTCTTTCCTCCCAGCTCAAGAGTCACTCTCTTCACCGTTTCAGAGGCGGCTTTAGAGACACTAACTCCAGCCGATGTAGACCCAGTGAAACTAACCATATCGACTTCAGGGTGTGAGGAAATAACCTCTCCAATTTCTCTTCCGTGACCAGATATTAGATTGAATACTCCCGCGGGAAGGCCGCATTCATCGATGATATCAGCAAGAATGAATGCATTTAGAGGAGCTTCTTTTGATGGCTTCAATATCATTGTACAGCCTGCTGCGAGGGCTGGAGCCACTTTTCCCACAATCTGGTGAAGTGGAAAATTCCAAGGAGTAATCATTCCAACTACCCCGATAGGCTCCTTGACAATGAGTGAATTCCTTACCTTTTCCTCCCACTCAAAAGTTTCTAGAATCTTGGCATAAGATTTCGCAACAACTCTCGGAGTTCCGACCATTGCCATTCTAGAATAATTGATGGGGGTCCCAACTTCCGAGGAAATCAGCTTAGCAATCTCTTCTCCTCTCTCAGCGATTGCAGATGAGATTGCATTCAGGTACCCCTGCCTCTCTTCTATACTGGACTTCGACCACGAAGGAAATGCGGCTCTAGCTGCCGTAATGGCCGCATTGACATCTCCTTCCGTACCAACTGGAACAGAGCCGATGACTCGTTCATTTGCCGGGTTGATGACCTCAATTTTTCCATCCCCCCCTGCTGGAACCCACTTCCCATCAATGTATATGGCATCTCGCGTAATCATATACTTCCCAGTGAGGTCTGACTTATCACCTTCATGGAGTTCAATAATGAGGACCCCTTTCGATTGCCATGCCCTTTACCGTCGAAAGGCATGATGGCGGCGTCGCAGTTGTCCACATGTCAGAAGAAGCTTCGAGGAACACCTTCAATCCAGAAAATTTTGACCCCATAAGGAACAAATTGATGTCGCTGATGGAAGATCCTACATGCAAAGCAGTCGTTTTAACGGGATCTGGAAAATTCTTCAGCGCAGGAGGGCCGGTAGACGAATTTGCCGATGCCATAAAAGAGGGCACTATTGTTGATATGGTTAGTGAGATGACTAAATCACTGCACTCATTAATCCTAGAAATAAGAGCCTCAGATACTGTTTTTGTTTCTGCAATAAACGGGGCCGCTGCCGGGGGCGGTCTCGGCCTAGCATTATCTACTGACTACAGAATATGTTCAGATAAAGCAAAGATAGCAGCTGCGTTTTTTGCACTAGGAGCATCTCCGGATGGAGGGACCACATGGCTATTGCCAAGACTAGTAGGAAGCCAAAGGGCCAGGAGGTTCTTCTTCGGAAATGAGGTCTGGTCAGCCAATGATTCTCTAGAGGCTGGAGCAGTGGATGAAGTAACTCAATCAGAAACACTAATTTCGAGATCTATTGAAGTGGCTAAGGATTGGGGAAGATGGTCGGTAAACAGCCGTAGGTCCACCAAGCAGTTGATCGATGCTTCGACATCTACGTTCTTGGAAACCCAATTAGAATTCGAGAGAGCCTTGATGATTTCTTCGACCCAGTCTAAGGATTTTCTCGAGGGGGTCACAGCATTCATGGAGAAAAGAGAGCCTCGATTCTCCGGAGGAAGTGAGGATGAATAGGCGCTTGATAATTCTCAGGCACGCGCACAGTAGTAGGGACGACCCCGATTTAGACGACCATGACAGGCCATTGGACGAGATAGGGCTCCGAGATTCACCGATTGTTGCTAGGGAAATAATTCAGAGGGGCTGGAAGCCAGACCATATCTTCGTCAGTAGCTCTTTGAGAACAATACAGACTTTGGAGAATATGGGGCCTCAGTTTTCAGAGATACCAAAATCCATCGAAGGAGAACTATACCAAGCCTCCCTTCCAACCTTGATTTCTATGGTGGATAGAATCGACGAGGGGCGCACTGAAATGATAATTGGACACAATCCTAGTTGTGAGATGCTACTGGAATCTATGACTGGTAATCTTGAGATGCTGCCGACCTGCTCAGCCTCACTAATTTCAATGGCAGGAGGAAAATGGACTCTCAATGATATCATTAGACCATAAGAAGTCAACTGCTATTCCATGCAAGAGCATCAGTGAAGAAAGACACCAACCTTCCTTGGTATTCTGGATTCTCCCAAACTGCATCCACATGACCAGAATCCTCGACCATCCATAGCGTCACGTTCGCATCCGAAGCAAGAGCTTTATCATGGAACATCTGAGAATGAAGGGGGGAAATTCTCCCATCATCCTCGCCATGCGCAAGATAAATCGGTCTTTCTCCAGCTTTGGATGCAGCGGTTATTGGTGGCACCTCATTAGGATTAATCCCGATAATTCTCTCTCCCATTGCAATAGCAGGTGATGCCAGCATCTTTGGATACCCAAGTCTCTCCAGCTCATTCTCAACTAATAATGGAAAGTCGATGATAGCACTATCCAACCACATAGCTTGTATCTCGGATTCTCCGAATGCCAACGCTGTTGTAAGTGCTCCAGTAGATATCCCAAGTATGCCGATAGATGAGGAAGGATAGGATTTTTCTTCCAAGAGCCAATCATATGCACCTAATACATCAAGATATTCCTTCTGACCTAGGTACATATAGTCAGACACGTTTTCACTAGCTCCATGATTTCTGAGGTCAATCATCAGAGTATTAATGCCCCCGTCAGCTAAGTAACTAGCCGTAAGTAGAACTTCTGGTTTGCACTTTCCGTTCAGATATCCCCCATGTACCAAAATTACAACCGGCGCAGACTCATCTACCTCTGAGTACCACGCTGCAATATTCAAACCATCTCGGCTACTGAAACTGATATTTTCATAAGAATCAAACTGCCACGGTGATGCATCGAAATCCTTCCTAATTGAGATCCGATTTTCTGAATCCGGCCAAGGCTCGAAGGACTCCCAATCATCATCCACGGTCCAATTAGTTGGAGTATTAGACTCCCAAATTCCACATCCGTGAGGTGAGGTCAAGGCCTGCATTGCGATTACGTGCCCCAAGCCGAACCAAATAGTTGGTACGAGGAGCAGGACTACGGCAGTTGAAACGGAGAAAATCTTCTTTCTTCGACTAATCGAGCCCCAATACCCCCTCGCCACAGCCATGGTCCCAGAACACAGCCATCATTGATGACTATTGCTGTAAATGGTATATCGACCGATGAGCACTTCAACCAAAGTCTACACGGAGCACTGTGGCGAGAGAGCTAATCCGTCTGGAAGACGTGCATAGGGCGTTTGGTCCTCTGACAGTTCTAGAAGGAATCAATCTTCGAATAGATGAGGGAGATAGGATTGGAGTTGTTGGACACAATGGAGCTGGGAAGACTACACTACTACGTACAATTAGCAATCGAGATCAGGACATGGGCGACATAACGTATGCCGCTGGATTAAGGTTGGCATTCCTGACTCAAATTCGAGATATAGTGGAGGAAGCAACCCTCGGTGAGGAGCTAAATCGCAGAGGGAGGCAGTTTCAGGAGTTAGAGGACGAGATCTCCAAGATAGAGGGGATGATGGCAGACCCCGGATTCTATGATGGTGAATGGCAAAGTGCAATGGATAGGTATCAGGAGCTCCAGAGTCTGATGGCAAGATCTGGAGGAGGGGATGTAGCCGGACATGCACAAGAAATTCTGAAGGCACTTGATTTAGCTCATCATTCGATAGACATCCCCCTCTCATCATTATCTGGAGGAGAGAGGGCAAAGGTGGCATTAGCCAGACAGTTGGTAGGGCTCAGAGAAATAGACGTATTTTTCCTGGACGAACCTACAAATCATTTAGATTTCCAGACATTGGATTGGTTGGAAAGGTTTCTGAATACATTCGAAGGAGCTCTGTTGATAGTCAGCCATGATAGATACTTCCTTGACCGAGTATGCAACAACATAGTAGAGGTTCAAGATGCTCATCTAAAGGGATACAGTGGTAACTACACCTCCTTTTTGCATCAGAAGGAACTATTTCTACAGACATTACAAGATAGGATTGAGAAGACACAGAAAGAAGTCAAGAGGCTACTTGGAGCAATGCAGGCTATGAAAAGGGCCAATAAATACGACAAGTCAGTATCTCAGAAGCATGTCATGATTTCAAGAGCCCAAAGGGAATTAAAATGGCTCAAGACACTCAAGCCTCGTCAGAGGCAGTCTCTAAAATTTAACTTAAAATCGATAGAGAAGAGCAGTCTGGAGGTATTGGATTTTCATAATGCTAAATTCTCGTTTCAAGATTTGAATAGGCCGATTATAAATGGCCTTGAAGTCGGCATAAGAAGAGGTCAGAAAATCGGAATAGTAGGGCCAAATGGTGCTGGAAAGACTACTCTTCTGAGATTAATTACAGGAGAAATTCAACTTGACTCCGGTTCGATTGACATCAGGCCCGGTGTCCAAATTGGTTATTTCCATCAAGATCACAGATCACTGGATTTTAAATTAAATCCAGTTGATCAGGTTAAAGCCCTTAGGCCAAGAATGGATTATGGAGAAATTCGGGCACTTCTTGGACGGTTTCAATTCACCAAAGATATGGTGAAGGTTCCATTGGGAAAACTTAGTGGAGGAGAGAGAGCAAGGATAGCACTCTTAGAACTCTTATTGGGAGAAAACAACATGCTCCTCTTGGACGAGCCGACAAATCACCTCGATACAGATGCAAAGGAAGCGTTGGAAGAGACCCTTCAGGATTATGAAGGAGCTATAATAACAGTTAGTCATGATAGATATTTCCTAGACAAAATTTGCGATACAATTTGGGAGTTACCAGGAGACGGGAGTCTATGGGTATGGCCGGGCAATTACTCAGACTATATCCAAAGAAAGAGCCAGCAATAAACAGAATCCCGCTGTGTCATTCAGGCTCATCTTCCCACATTTACTCTATTCTATAACTGCCTATACTAAATAGAGTACCTACGGGGGGCCTTTTGTAGGGTTCTCAGTGGTTCGATTCTCAGACTTAGGAATCAAGCCAAGCTTGGTCGAATCGCTTTCTAATGAGGGCATCATAGAACCCTTCGAAGTCCAAATTGAAGCCATACCAAGTGCGCTAGAAGGCAGAGACATATGTTGTAGGGCCCCAACTGGCTCAGGTAAGACCCTAGCTTTTGGCCTTCCTCTGATCTCAATGGCAAAACCGGCAACATCTAAACGCCCAACTGCTCTGATATTAACTCCAACTAGGGAGCTAGCAGAACAGATAAGGAACGTTCTGGATCCGTTGGCTTGGAGCTATTCTAAATTGAAAGTTCTCTCGATTTATGGAGGATCGCCATATGGGAGGCAGATCAGGGCTCTAGAAAAGGGAGTAGAGATTATAGTGGCATGTCCAGGAAGACTTCTGGACCTAATTGAGAGAGGAGCTCTGGCATTAGATGAAATCGATATCTTAGTTCTAGATGAAGCTGATAGGATGGCAGACATGGGATTCATGGAGCCAGTATGCAAGATTATTGACAAGTGTGCGAGTAATCCTCAGATGATTCTTTTCAGTGCGACACTAGATCGCGACGTGTCTAGACTAGTGAGGACGTACCAAAATGATCCTGTGAAGATTGAGGTAGGCCCTGAGGAAGTCAGTATGGAGACTATGGACCATAAGTTCTGGAATATCAAGCCACATAAAAAGACTGAGATAGCGGTGAAATCAGTCAGGAGATCGGGTAGGAGCATCATCTTCTGCAGAACCAGGGCTGGAGTAGATAGGCTTAGTGAGGAAATGAAGCTAGAAAGTGTACCCATCTCGACCTTGCATGGGGGCTTGAATCAGAAACAAAGAGATCGAGCCATGAACAAATTCAGTAGTGGAAGGAGTATGGTTCTCATCGCTACAGACGTGGCAGCACGGGGAATTGATGTTGATGGCATTAATTGTGTGATTCATTATGATCCGCCTGATGATGGAAAGGTGTACAAGCATAGAAGCGGTAGAACCGCTAGAGCTGGAAATAGTGGCACAGTAATATCATTTGTAAGGAAAAATGAACAGAGGACCTACAATAGAATTCAGAGAGAGGTGGGGATAAGGAAAAGATTCACCGACCCTAATCCCGAGGGACTCAAGAAAAATAAATTCGATCTAGTTCCCTCTAGAGAAGGAAAGAGTGGCGGGGGTCAGAAGGCTAGAAAACCGAGGTCCAGAAGGGGGCGCTCCAGAAATTCTAGAAGAGTCAGGGATAGAAAATCATCGGATACCGAGAAAAATAAGTCTCACCGAAACAAGAAGAATCGAAGACGAGGAAGAGGGCCAAAGAAGCGTAAGGCAGATGCCAGACCGTAGAAATCAACCGAGTCGCTAAATTACCAGCTTCTTCTCTCGTCTAACAGGCGGACATGGTCTAGTGGTTATGACAGCAGGTTCCCAACCTGCTAACCCGGGTTCAACTCCCGGTGTTCGCACCATTTTGAGCTTCAATCATCCTTAACCTTATCACGCCAAAGATTAACGATAGAATGCAGACAAGTGCAGCCAAATTCGCTACAATTATTGAAAATGACCTGATCAGTATTCCATAAATTAGCCAGAGTATAAGTGCAGTAGAGACAAGAAAGAATGTTGGGAGGGAAATCCCCTCATGCAAACCCTCTATCCAGACTTCCTTAATCTGAGGGATCCAAGCAACTACTCCTAGCGTACCAGCAATCAAACCAATTATCTCTATGAAAGCGCCTTGCATGAATATCGCTCACAAAATATCTCTTTCCGACTTTCCCTCATTTGTCCAGACGTATATCCCTCTACCCGTCTTTCTGCCTAAGTCCCCTGACTCTACGAGTTTATCCAGTAAAGGATGAGGAAGGTATGATGGGTCCTCAAATGACTCTGCCAAGTTCCTCAATATGTCCCTTCTGACGTCCAGCCCAACCAAATCCGAAAGCTCAAGAGGACCCATTGGATGCCTGTATCCGAGCTTCATCGCAGTGTCGATATCACTAGCACTGGCTACGCCTTCTGCAAGCATCCTAATTGCCTCATTACCAAGAACCACCCCTAGTCGGCTGGTAGCAAAACCAGGGATGTCTCCAACAATGATCGTAGTCTTCCCCATTGCCTCTCCGATTTCTTTGGCCTTCTCCAGAGTCTCTCCGGACACTAGATCGTGTTCAATAATTTCTAAGAGCTCCATGAGAGGAACTGGATTGAAGAAGTGCATCCCCACAACTCTCTCAGGACATTTGGTGGCAGAAGCGATTTCAGAAATTCTAAGACCGGATGTATTTGTAGCCAGGATTGCATCTTCTGGAGCGTATCTTTCAATCTGGCTAAAAATACTCCTCTTCAGATCAATCTTTTCAGGGACAGCCTCGATTACTAAATCAACTCCCTCAAGTGCGTCTTCCAGGTTCTCTAATCTGTGCAAGTTTTTTGACCAGGACTTTACCTCTTCTTCCGAATTTTTCCCCCTTGAAATCCCCTTCATCCAGAACTCATTAATCGTTGAGAAACCCCTGTCCAAAGATTCACTGAATGCGTCATAAAGTTTGGTCTCCCATCCTGTCTGAGCGCAAACTTGTGCAATTCCAGAGCCCATAGTTCCGGCGCCAATAACAGCAACTTTGCGTACGTCCACGTCGCTTGGAGGAGCACCCATGAAATAAGGCGTACTCAAGCTTCCCGCCCATATGCGGCGAGTGCGGACTGAAACAGCCTCTGCCGAGGAACATCATGCTCTAGGAAGCATGTGAATGGGGCAACGTCCTTCAGAAGCTCGATTGCAGAAACATAAGCACCGTAAATGAATGGATCGGCGTGCTCTACCGACGGTATCATTATTCCCAGCTTTTCCAATCCCTTTCGGGTATCCTCATCCCATATTGAGTATGTATGATGAGTGAAGTGTAGGTAAGCTGACAATCGGTAGATGTCGGATTTTGCATTATCAGTCAGACTTTCAATCAGTAGTGTGTCAGGATATCTGATGGCGTAAAGAGAGAGCATAACCTCTCTTTGGGTCTCTTCCCTCCACATCCTCTTTTGAAGCCCCATCCATTCATCGATTTGGTCAAGCATCTCAGCGGTGTAAGGCCTCTTGACAGTGTAGAGGAGATTCTCGTAGGTTTCTGAATCCTGATTTTCCGAGTGGTGGTGTTCATGGAAGTAATCAGTAAGGTGCTCAAAAAAGTGAGCACATTTGTCCTTGTCGAAAACTGATAATGAATGAAACTGCAAAGATATCACCTATCCTTTCCACTCACGGTATTGAATCCACTCTTGCTTCATGTATTCGTTCACTAACTTATCCTCGTCTTCATCGGTTGGTAAAACACTGGAGAGATACTCCTCGTACTCATCATCTGTTCCTTCGAATAATTCCCCATGAACCGTGTAATTCGTACCTGCATACTTACCTATGCCCCTCTTGAATCTATCAGAGGGTATGTAGAGCTCAGGCTCGCCCTCTTTTCTGGACTTGCTTATCCTCACCATTTCCTTTCTTAGCTCTTCGAAGTATAGCTCTCTGCTGGCCTCATTAAGGTGCTCTCTATCTGCATCCACATCCGATTCTCTCTCGTCGTATCTCCCCTTGATTCCGTAGACATATGCCCATTGAGCACTAGTTGAATCGTCAGTGCCGAAGAGATCTAAACCAGTGCTTACCCACTTGTTGATGTATTTCTGCAGAAGTGCTATGGGAATCACTCCCTGTTTGACAATTCTCCTGAGTCCATTAGCTCCGGTCCCCAGGTGAAATGACTCTTCCTTCAGCATCGGTCCCATACTAGCGGCCAATGGTTTGAATGAAGAGGTACTAAGCATCTTAAGCTGATACTTCCCATCTCTATCAATGAAGTGTGTGAAGCAGAAGAAATCCAGCCAGTGGTCGATGGGCTCATTGAAAGACCCAAGAATTCTAGTCCCCTCTTGCGCATTTCTCTCCAGCAACTTCGATGCCTCTCTAACGCCTTGCTCACCGAAGAAAGTACACAGGAGATACGCCATCTGCCAGCCATGACGCTGTTCTTCACACATGATCCTGAGAGCAGATTTTCTGTCATATTCCGTGGGGGCAGAAGCCAGTAGGTGGTTTTGTTGCTCCACACTAGCGAACTCAGTATCTCCCTGCACGCTTACCATGTTAATTATCGCATCCATGATGTTCTGTTGTGGAATTTGCATTCTTCGATTCCACTTTGGCATCCCTTGGAAGTCTCCAAACTCAATCTCATTTCCTGCTGTATCCCAGTCAAACTTGATGTCAAACCTGTAATCCCCTAGCCATGACGGATCGAAACCTATTCTCGTCTGCCATTCACTGAAGTCGTTAATCCAAGATTCGAAGTTCTGACTGTAACTCTCTACTATCTCAGTATCTGCCATACCCCTCGCTGGAATAACAGGTATATCAAACGACGTATCAGAAAATCCGCCAAAACGAAACTAGTTTCCTTCGAATCTGGGAGTTTTCGTCTCCACATACGCCTTAATTCCCTCTTTGGCATCTTTAGACTGGAACAGATCGGATTGCAGTTCTCTTTCTAGAGCGAGATGATACTCGAGTGGGATTTCCAGCCCACTTTGTACGCTCCTTTTGATATTGCCTATGGCCTTAGCAGCCGCGAATGGCAGTGTAAATCGACCGGAATAATCCAAAACATCCTGACGGAACTCTTCCAAACTCATGGAATCATATATATCGTGCACAAGATCCATCTCGCGTGACTCCTCAAATGAGAACTTCCTGCCAGTCACCATTATCTCCATTGCCTTAGCTTTCCCGACGAGCCTGGACAAGCGCGCAGTTCCACCTGTTCCGGCAAGAACACCTAGTGCTACTTCTGGGAGGCCCACCTGGAAATTACCCTTTCTGGCCACTCTAATGTCAGCAGCCATAGCGATTTCCAGTCCGCCTCCTACTGTGTGCCCGTTCAATGCCGCGATGACTAGTTTGGGAGTCTGTTCCAAGCGTGACAGGGTTTCGTTGGCATGCAGGCAGAAGAAGTACTTGTATCTTGGAGAAAGCTTGTTCAGATACTTGATGCTAGCGCCTGCAGAGAAAAACTTCTCTCCATGACCAGTGATTAGGATCACTGAAACGCTGTCATCAAACCTTGCACTCAATATCGCATCATCAATATCGTGCCACATCTCTCGGGTATACGTATTCACTGATGTTTTTCCCTCGGTTAAGGGCTCACCTGCTGAGTCTGAGCACAGCTCTATGATTGCTATTCCGTTCTCGGTTACTCCGTAGTTGACTAGATTGTTCTTCATTGGCTTTAGCTCGGGCCATGACGTCATGCCCATTCCACCGGGGATGGCCATATCAATCAAACGGACGAGCCCACAGTATCAAACATCGCTGTCTGGGAACGATACTGCGCCACCAGATTTCTTGACAACCTTCCACTGCTCAGAAATTTCTACAGCTCTATCACTTTCTTCCCAAGAGTCCCTGCGAAGAGATTTTCTGAATGGCATTCTAGTGACCATCCTTCCATCGGCTAACTTTTTCCTCCTGAGCATTGCTAGTTTCGTTACAGGCCAAAGCATCTTTCTGAATATCCCAGGAGTGTAAACCCATCGCATGAATTCGAGCCCGTCTCCCTTTTTCCGCTGGTCTCTCATCCAATAACGGGCGACCATTTTGAATCCATTGTCCCCTATTCGATTCATCAGGAATCTGTTGGTGGCGCTTATCTTGATTAGTGGCACTAGGTTTTTTCTGACCTCAGATTCATAATCGCCCTCGCCTAGAATTGACTTAGCCGCCAGAACCCCGCTGGTAATTGCATACCTCATCCCGAAACCCCACATGAAGTCTTGAAGCCCTCCTGCCTCGCCAACGTAGTATCTGCCGTCATGGAAATATTTGTCAGGTAGAGAAAAATCACCCTTTCCACCGACCCTTTTTATGGGCCTACGATTTAATTCATAGTGACTCTCATACCAAGCAATTGTCTCATTTAGATATCTCCCACTCTTCTTCTGTTTCCTCCACAGGCAAGTGCAAATCAAGCCAATCCCATCAATAACGATAAGATATGAATAAGCACCCGGGGCAAGCTTATCATTTAGTTGGAATGAGACATGATTGGGATGGTCAGTGTGAAAGATCTCTCCAAATGCCACAGCGCTGGAATCCTTCGGACCAGCGGCTATAATCTGGCATTCTTCCGGGTCTCTCTTTGATCCATAGTGAATAGTAGCTCCAGCCTCAATTGCCATTCTCTTGAATCCCTGGTCGATACAATGCTCATCCGTTCCCCTTTCCACTACTCTGAAGGCTACTCCATCCGTGATAGGTTGGGTAATCTCATCATCTGGATGGATCAGGTCGACCACGCTGAACGCGTCAGATTTGAATGAGTCAGGATCTAGGCCCCACTCTCTCATCTCATCGAAGAAATCTTTACTGCCAGTCCAATTTTCCAATCCTTGGAAATCGCCATCAAACCTTGCACCACTATCGCTCCTAATTTCATGGACATGCACATCATAGCCATTTTTTGATAGAATAATTGCGGCCGATAGGCCTGACAGGCCAGCCCCGAGAATGTGTACCGGCTCACTTTTCACGAATATCCGACTGAAGTCATACGCTTCAACAGTTGGGTTCCATCCGGCGAATTCAAGTCTTATATGGTAATGCGGGTATGTGTCAGTCCATGTTTCGGTGGAGCCAGAGATTCTTGACCCTGATTACCTGAAATCCAAATTAGATGTTGACGGGTGTGGAAGTATAGTGTCATTTGTTGGGATAACTAGGGGATTTGAGGAAGGCTCAGAGGTCAAAAGACTGGAATTTGACTCTTGGGAGGAGAAGCTACCTGTGGTTCTCGAAAGTATCGCAATGGAGGCTCTAGACGAATTTGAGGTATGTTCGGTGGTAATTGCCCACCGAACCGGGGCAGTCCTGCCAACAGAACCAATAGTGTGTATCCATGTTTCATCACCGCACAGATCCGAGGGATTCAGAGCATGCTCTAGAATAATTGATGAGCTGAAAATTCAAGCCCCCCTATGGAAGAAAGAAGTTAGATCCGATGGAGAATTTTGGAAGGATGGGCTAGGGTGAAAACAGCTATTCTCAAACATTATCCACGTTACACACCAACTAATAGTAGGCCCTGCTTCGCGGACTATGATGAATGGCCCAACCGAAGGTATCACTGATATCAGCTTCAAAGAAGATGTATTTAGAGAAGCAACTGCAACTGGCTTTCTTAGACTATCTCAAAATAGTCTACGAGTTGTCTCAGACGGGAGATCAGTGAAGGGAGATGTTAGGGAGGCTTCAAACATCGCAGCTGTTCTAGCAGTTAAAGAAACACCTAGAACCATTCCCCATTGCCACCCCATCCCAATAGAGGCTTGCTCAGTGCGATGGGACATTGAAGAATCTGGACTAAGATGCACTGTAACAGTTAGAACCCACTGGTCGACAGGGGTCGAAATGGAAGCCCTCTGTGGGGTGAGCGCCGCTCTCCTCTGTGCCTTTGATATGTTAAAATCAATAGAGAAAGATAACAAGGGACAGTATCACGATACGTCTATCGAAGGAATAAGGGTCATCGAGAAAAAGAAAGGCAACCGCACAGTTGAATGACTACCTTCTCCTCGGGATTAGCATGGTGACAGCAGACTTCGTCGATTTTTTCTTGGAGGCCACAGAAGCCGCGGCTGTGGCCGCATCCCCCTGGAGGGGGAAAGGAGATGGCAAAGCGGCTGACGGAGCAGCAGTTGAAGCCATGAGAACAGTTTTCGACAAAGTCCCATTTGATGGCAGAGTTGCTATAGGAGAAGGGGAGAGAGACGATGCTCCAATGTTATGGATTGGGGAGCCACTAGGTTCCATGCAAGGTCATCCAAATGCATCAAGAATAGATATCGCAGTAGATCCGTTGGAGTGCACAAATCATGTCGCAAAGGACCTCCCTAATGCCATGGCGGTTCTGGCAGCGGCTCCTCGCGGTTCCCTATTACATGCCCCCGATTGCTACATGAACAAAATTGCGGGCTCAAGTGATCTAGTTGGCCAGATTAACCTGGATGAGGAAACCTCTTACAACCTCGAATCAGCATGCATGGCTCTAGGGAAAAATCCTTCAGAACTCAACGTAGTGGTGATGGAAAGGCCTAGGCACAAAACACTAATCCGAGAGATTAGCCAATTCGGGGCAAACGTGATCCTGATAGGTGACGGCGATGTTTCTGCCGCACTCAATGCTGCAGACTCAGAGTCCGAAATCGATATGCTGATGGGAATCGGTGCAGCTCCCGAGGGAGTTATTACGGCTACTGCATTGAGGGGATTGGGAGGGGCTTTTCAAGGAAGACTCGTATTCAAAAATGAAGGCCATAGAGAAAGAGCAGAAAGAATGATCGATGATGACATTGAGAAGCTCTGGGAAAGAGACGAACTTTGTTCATCAGATGACTCCGTATTCATTGGATCAGGTGTGTGTGAAGGAAGGACAAAGGGAGTTAAAATCAATGGTGATGGAACCGCTTCAGTTCATTCAGAAATAATAGATGTCGCCTCGGGTGAGCACAAATTTGTTTCGCGCACAAGAGAATTTTAAGATTCTAAGCCAAACCATGCAACGATGGATTCATTTCATACCGCTCCCTCGTAATATCGGTAATGGTCATGGATGTGGAACTTTTAGAGAGGACAGCAGCAGAATTAGTAGCTTCGGGAAAGGGGGTTCTTGCTGCGGATGAGAGCAATGGAACTATGTCCAATAGACTGGCAGCCGTGGGCGTCGAACCATCTGCAGAAACTCGTCGTTCATACCGGTCAAACATATTTGCAACTCCCGGATATGAATCTGCAATTAGTGGGGTTATATTGTTCGACGAGACTATTCGCCAGAATATGGACGATGGGACCCCGATCCCCCAATACCTAGCTAGTAGGGGAATTCATCCTGGAATCAAAGTTGACACAGGCGCAAAGGAATTGGCAAACCATCCCGGTGAGAAAATAACTGAAGGACTAGACGGCCTAAGGGAGCGGTGTGCAGAATATTTCCAAATGGGCGCGCGCTTTGCAAAGTGGCGTGCCGTGATTCGTATAGGGAAAGGGATGCCATCACTGGCATGCCTGTCCACAAATTCCCATGCACTTGCAAGGTATGCTTCGATATGTCAGGAACAGGGGTTAGTGCCTATAATCGAACCGGAAGTTTTGATGGATGGCGACCATGACGCCCAGAGTTGCTATGATGTGACAGCGTCTGTATTGAAGATGACTTGGGATGAATGCAAGAAGCAGGGAGTTCACCTCAAAGGTGTCCTCCTCAAACCAAATATGATTCTTCCAGGAAATTCATGTTCCGATCGAGGAAGCAGGAAAAAGGTCGCTAAGATGACAGTTGACTGTTTGACTGAAAATGTCCCCAGCGAGGTTCCCGGAATTGTGTTCTTGTCAGGGGGGCAATCAGATGAAGATGCCACAGCGCATCTCAATCTAATGAATGCTATGGATATAGACCATCCATGGGAGCTATCTTATTCCTATGGGAGGGCACTTTTAGCCCACGCATTGCAGACATGGGCCCGAGGATCTAGTGAGGGTAGCCAAAATGCATTCAGACACAGAGCGGAGATGAACAGTCTGGCGAGAACAGGGGACTGGAGAGAGGAATTAGAAATAGAAAGCTAGTTATCTTCAAGCACGCCTGGTCTTAGTTGCCAAACGCATATCTCATATCGTCCAGAGAGAGCACCTCCTCTCTTCGTTGTTGAAACCTTCATTATGTCCTTGTCTTTTGAGAGTACGTTTCCGAGTTGTTGAGGAGTAGTCCCGTGTCTCATGGTGGTATTGACGTGCTCAAGGATTTCGGTGGTATTTGCCTCGCCTCTCGAATGTAGAAATTTCTTGATTTTTTGCCTTAGTCTTGTAGTTCTCATATTTACTCCTCCTTCATGGACAATCCCCGCTCATGATGAGCTACCCACTCGTCGGTAGCCCATTCCGACAGGGGGTATTCACGACCTGTTATGCCACTTCTTCTCATGGTGCCTATTCTGATTATAGTCTCATCCGATTCAAGCAGTCCTGAAATATCGGTCTTGGAAGACTGGATCTCTTTTTGCGCTTCTAGCCAGGAAACTATTTCTGCTGTATTTCTTGGCTTACTGGCTACGAATTTCCTGATCAATTTTCGGATATTTTCCGACATCATCTATCTCTCCATCTCGTGTCTGCAGGTCCCCGTCTCTTACCCGATATGCACAGGATGGCAGGCACTGATATAACCGTTCTGTAGGATTTAACAAACTTTAGTTACTTAACATCACACAAATAGCCCTAATTTTTGTTACCGAATTAAGTGTCGAAATGAAACCACGTAGTTCTCCAATAGAAATGTGTAATTATATGTAACTAAATAGATTAATTTAATACAAATATCTTATGTGGATTAATTAAGTGGTGGTAATTCATGCCGGATGTTGACAATAATCTGAATATTCAGCATCCTCCACCGCGTCCAATCAAGATTAGAAGTAGGAACAAGAGAAGGATCCTAAGATACCTAGCAGAGAGGAGCTCAACAGTCAGTGAAGTAGCCATTGCAACTGGAATCAGGGTCCCCCATGCATCAGCAGAGATTAGGAGGTTGAGAAATGATGCACTGCTAGACAGTGACATGCCCTCAGGAAGCAGAGGTGGGAGACTGCATCTGACAGAAAATGGGTGGAAAGCATTGAAATCAGACGAACTCGCAATGGCGTCAGAAGCGAAAACGATCTCTATGGAAGAGAGGGGATATTGCATACTTTTTCGAGATGGACCTAATCTTCTCCTGGGTTTAACCGGATCGCCAGACTCCCCATTGTTGCCCATTCCCGACAGGCCCCCGGAGAAACTCGGAGGTGAAGGATTCTCCAGTGGAACTAAGGGGGTTCCATGGAGTTGGGCTGTGTTCACAGAGAGGTCTCCAAGATGGGTAGATCTTTCTACTAATGAATTCAAATCGGCACCACCGGTGTATGATAGGGAGAAAATCGAGACTTTCTCTGAAAGTAAATCCATTATTGGGATAATTAGAGCGAGACTTCTGGATGAGGAAAGGCCGATAGCGATCGCACCGGGCGAATGGTTTTCCGCGCCAGATCACAGACCAAAACCCCCACTTCCAGAAGAATCCATGCACAGAGGTAATTGGACTCTCGCAAAATGTCATGAAATGTCACCAGATATCAGGCCATCGTCGACTATTGTGGCAGTTGTGTCGGAAAAGCTACCCAGAACCATGCTTTTGAAAGCTTCAAAGAGCGGATCTTTGATCATCGCCGACTTAACCGGATTTGAATCAGACAGTGATAGACTCCCTCTAGAATCTCTCGATCACTGGATTTCAATAGCTCATCCTAGACTATCTGAGGCAGAGAGAAATAGAAGATGCCAAGCTCTGAAGGATAGAATATCCGGGACCAGAAGGGCGAGAACCGAAGACTCCACATGGAGGAGATTTAGACAGGATTGGGGAAACTCTGAATTCTCATCATCCTCAAATCATCCGAGACTACTGGATACGAGAAGTTTAGGGAAAGCAGCTTCAGAATCACTCACTAGATGGGCTCTATCTAATGATGAAAACCCTCCATTGGTAATTGACGTACCAGACAACATTTCAAACGATTTAGCGAATTCTATTTCTTCAAATCCAAATGTTAGAATGGTACTGACAGAGAGAAATTTGGAGCCGTTCTCAGGAATGGATAGTGTACGGATTGATCATCTCAGGCCTCTCCCATGGATGGTACTTTCAACTAAAGGGGGCAGGGAGGTGCCAATCAGAATTGTTGATCCAATCCTCCATTCTCCTGACACACATCAGATACCACTCTCGAAGGAAAAAGATAGCCATATTACCAATGAGCTAAAGGCTCTGGCAAGCTCAATTGATGACGAAGAGTATCAATCAATGGTGAGGTCAGCAATCTCTCAATATCCTGAGGGAAATGAAGATTGGGCCAACAGGATGGAAGCGAGATATCCAGTAGCAGCCTGGATAGCGTCACCTCCCCGTTCCAGATGGCCAAGGTGGCAGAGGCTAAGCTCTAGGTTAAATCCAGAATGGCTAATAATCCTTGATTTTGATCACCTTCCTTTGGAGGGTCTTTCTGAGGTAGCGGATGTTGCACCACAGTCAGTACTGGAGGTTTTTTCAGTGGAGTTCACACGTCTGCTAAGAACAGATCAAAATACTGCACTCAAATCTAGACCCACTATAGATCCTAGAAATGCTACTCGTGGGTCATCATGGGTTGCATCCCAGTTATTGGCAAATTCTGCTTGGCTTCCTGAGTCATTTCATGATGACCTGATTGAATGGTCCTTGGGAGTGTGGCTTGCCCATCCTCCAATCAAATCAATAAAAACTATACAGGGACTTGTGTGGCTCTTCTCTTCCAGTGAGAGAGTTTCAGAGGATAAAGAGATTTCAATATTGAAAAAAATACTTTCCAAAGCCTCACAGTTGCCTCTTGACCACGATATGAGGTCTTGGGCCATTTTAGATAGGGTAACTCCGAAAAATATAGCTCCTTCATTTGAAGAAATAAAGCTAATTCTAACCAATTTACCTCTAGAGTGGTGGGCGCATATCTCCTCGGATTTACTGGAGGCAATGTTACAAGATGACAAAGCTTTCACATGGCTTGTAAGTAAGAGTATATCATGGCCGGCAGCTGTTCTCAGACCTGTGGGGTTCGAAAGTAAATTCCCTTTCCATCGTTCGTTAAACTACGAGGGATGTAGTTCCAAAATCAGGGGATTACTATCTAGAAGGATAAGAGGTAAGGAAGATTTTTCCTCAGAGGCCGATCCACTTTTTGATTTACTGGAGGCACTCGATGCACTTAATGAGAACAGGCCTCCAAAAATGGGAGATACTCATTCATTGGTAGGATGGTTAGCACAGCCCGCTGAGAGATGGCCGGAATTCAGTGTCAAAGAAATCTCAGAAGGGGATACCTATGTTATGGAAAGTTTGTTGCTAAAAAGAACTGGTTTCCATCAAGATCTGATTTCAAAAGGTACTTTTGACTAGCCAAAATGGACCGAGGGGTTCATTTCCCATCGGGTGTGCCCGGGACTGCCCAGCGGCAACACCCTGTTGACAAAACCCCCTCGCCGGAGGTTGAGAATGAAACATGGTACCACGTCTGGGTAGCCATCTGTCGAAGACCAGTAGGATCATCATCGATGAAATGAATACTGGCGCAAATCAGGTGGCCGGACCATGTTAGGTCCCCTGAGGACCCGTAGGGGATGAATCAAGGGACTACCCCATGGTCCGACAGACGTCCCGGGGTGGGTCAGGCGCTCGAGCCAAGCTGTGAAGGTCGCCGTTACGCCCCGGGGCACACATTTTTCCAAAGCCCTCAATACTTCTCACTACTACAGAATGGTGATGAAAGCCCTTGGCCTGTTGGGCGGAACCTTTGATAGATTCCACAAAGGGCATAGAAAATTATTGGAAACTGGGCTCAGCGAGTGCCAGAATCTGGAAATTTGGATGACCTCTGACAATTTAGCTAAGAGTAAGGACCCCCGAATCGAGTCTTGGGACGAAAGAAAGGAACTGATTGTCAAATCATTGGTTGGAGATGTCCGAGAAAGGATATCATTTCACGTTCTAGAGGATCTCTATGGCCCAGCAACTATCAGGGAAGATGTCCAAGCAATTGTCTGCACACCTGAAACTGTGGACAACTGCAAGAAAATCAACTCTCTCCGTTTGGAGAACTCCTTGGCGCCATTGCATATCGTCATCGCCGAACATGAGTTAGATTGGATGGGTAGGCCAATTTCCAGCACCAATATTAGGAGGGGAATAATGGACAGGGAAGGATATCCTTGGCTACATGAGGAAATAGGATTATTTGATCTAATTCTGAACCAAGATGTTGAATTATCCTTGAAGACACCATTCGGGCAACTCGTTGAGGGAGACGAGCATGATCCCAAATTGGCTATGAGAGAGGTGTTAAGTAGAATTTCTGACTCTACTGGGCCAATAATTGCGGTTGGCGATGTAACTGTGAAGACCCTTCAAGATCTGGGACGTTCAGCTGACATCGCGCTAATTGACGGAATGACCAAGCGTCAGAAGTGGCACGGGTCCTCAGAAATTGATGAGAGGCTCTTTGACACCGTCCTCAGATGTTCCAACCCACCAGGTCAGATAACCCCGGACCTGTACAGATGTTGCATTGAGGCAATCTCCAAGTTTGGATACGGTAGAGGTGAAGATAAATCTCAATCCACATTGATAGTCATTGATGGTGAAGAGGATCTGGCCCCGCTCATAATCCACCCATTGACTTCTCTTGGTTCAGTGATTCTGTATGGTCAGCCTGGAAAGGGAGTGGTCATCAGATATACTGATCTCGATGCAAAAACTCGGTGTAGGAACCTATTGGAATCAATGGATGGAGACTGGTCACAAAGGTAGAGCGGTTCTTAGATCGCTGAAAATACTGTTATTGGCTAAGGCAAATGGTCTAGTTCTACAAGGTACTAATTTTCTGCTTCTTCGAGAAGTCCTATTCCAACTCCGAAAGAAACTAGGACTGCAGCCACCGAGTAGACTCCAGGATCCACCCATGTATTCTCCATAGCACTCCAAAGGACATAGAATAGCACTCCTATTGCTACTAACCAACTAGAGGCCATTTTTGTTGCTCCACCGTCAGAAGATAGGAGGCTCTCTGCGATGCAACTTGGGAGCCCAGTCAGCCAGCCGACAAAGCCTGAATCATGGATTTTATTCAAGCCCCTTGCCCCGAGCCCGATTAGAAGCAATCCAACAAGTCCGAATAAAGCATCATCCATGACAAATGCCATTTCAGTGGTGGAAGGGTCCCTGGCCCCACTGAAGAAATCTATCCAAAGTACCTTTTTCCCCTCTGAATAAGCGCCTATCAAAAGGTTAACTATTGTTAGGAAAACTACCCACGATCCCAACAAGGCCAAGGCCGTCGACAAGGTCTTACTCGGACGCATTAAGGAACTCATCCACTCTGATTCACTCATGGTACAACGTCCCGGGGACCTAGGACTTCTGTATAATCATTATCTGAGTGCATGTGGAATCATAATCTGCTTTGGAGAGCATATTTCTCCTCAGATGCCTGGGCTACCAAGGCTTCAGAATCACTCAAGGTTGAGATTACATCAATCCCTCTGGGAACAGCGGAATTCACTTGTTTACTCCTACCCCCTCTTCCCTTGCTAACATTTCTAGCCATTATCAGCCCAAGGGTGTCCAGCTCATTCAGTAGAGAAGATATCCTTCTTGCAGTCAGAGGTTCGACTGAAATTTTCAAACAGGCATCTGAGTAAGTCCTGAATACTTCTCCCGTGCTGATATTTCTTAGGCCATTCTCCTCATTGAGTTTGATGGAAAATAAAACCAGTTTTTGGTGCAAGGGAAGGGTCCTCAAGACAGGAGTGACCTGATCGTATTCTAATTGGCTCTGGGCCAATCTTACATGAGGAGGAGAGACCGACTCATGCCCCTCCTGCTCAGCCTTTTGGACGGAGATCCTGAGAAGATCCAAGGCCCTTCTAGCATCACCGTGTTCAGATGCTGCCAATGCCGAACATAGCTCTATTACGCCATTTCCGATAGAATCCTGTCGCAAACCTGTCTTGGCCCTATCTTCTAGAATATCCTGAATCTGAGCGGCCCCGTATGGGTGGAATACTAGGTCCTCCTGGCTCAGCCTAGAGCTGACTCTCGGGTCTAGGTGTTGAGTAAAGTGTAGATCATTACTGATGCCAATTATGCAACACCTTGAATACTTTAGAACGGTATTGAGATTTGTAAGATTGTAAAGGATACCGTCTCCAGCCCTTGCCACAAGATTATCAATCTCATCAAGAACGATGATATGGACGCCTCCCTCCCTGTCCATTCTTGTAACCAGAGTGTCCAGAACTCTGTCTGTTGGCCATCCAGTAAATGGGATAGGGGCATCTCCCCTGTGGGATAGTTGCGAGGCGATATTTTGTACTACCCTGTACTTAGTGTCTATATTCCTACAATTTATCTCGTAGCTGAAAACTGGCTCACCCATTTCCTTCCCTTTGTCAAGAAGCTGTGAGAGTACATATCTAGTGACTACAGTTTTTCCTGAACCAGGAACTCCGTAAAGTAGCATATTCGAAGGGATATGACCGTTCAATGCGTCAACAAGATTCCTAACCAGCGCGTCGACCTCTCCTCCTCTGTGAGGGAGTTTATCAGGCTCGAAGGCGTGATCGAAAGCCCTCCTATCAATAAACAGGCTCTCCTGTCCAAGAATCTTTTCGAAAATGTTTCTCTCCATTTCGTAACACTCCTTGCACATGTCGTCGAACTACTCTCCTACTCCCCATCTGAGTGGTTGAATAGCCAACGCGGATTGACAGCGAGCAAGCTCCAGATAATAAGCCTCTCTGAAGAATCAGTAACTCAAGTAAGTTTACAACAGTAAATTGCATTCAGGTTTACTTTCTACATCAGAAATTTTTTTTGTCCTATAAACAACTTTCAGTATCTCGTTTTTTCATTTTTTTATCTGGTGCAAATATCTCACTGTTAAAGAAAATATCCATCAATATAATATGATAAAATAGTCAATCATGGAGCATGAATGATATTCAATTTTTTTAACTCGAATGATCTAGACTGTTATATCATCCGAATTATTATGACGAGATGAGGTATATATGCATGTTATTTTTTTTATTTTTTATTTATAATTTGAAATGACCCGTCATCAAATATTTGAAGCGCGTCAAAATCTTCCAGCTGGTAAATTTTCTCTGGCAACACGGGCATCTGGAAACCTTCTTGACGACCCCTCGCAGAAGAGTAGTTGTGAGTCACGAGAATTTTCGCATGGGGATTCCTTTCTGAGAGTTTGACCACATCCGAGGGACGGTGATGATGAGGAAAATCTCCAATATCAGGAACTCCCATCTCCACTATGATAACGTCGGCATCCGGGGCTCTCCGATCTATCTCCGAACATGGTCCGGAATCCCCACAATGAAGGATACTAAATCCGCTGGAATGTATAAGCTCGTATCCATGAGGGTCAGTTTCTGGATTGTGATTGACAGGGAATCTAATGAACCTCCAACCTGTATCTCCAATGAGCCCATTTTCCTCTTCATTCCAATCAACCATAGAGTCCAGCGAATCCAAACTCCCGGGAAAGCCTGTTTCACACAAACCATGAAGGATTTTTCTCCCGCCTGGACGTAGATAGACATCCAGTCCCACCTTCGAGTCTCTATTAGTCACGTATTTCCTTTCCAGAAGGAAAAAGGGGAATCCGAAAATGTGATCCCCGTGCCAGTGAGTGAACAACAGATGACGAATGTCTCCACTCGAATGCCCCGTTCTCTTTAGCTGAGTGATAACTGTCGGAGGGGCGTCAATTAGGATTTTGCCATCGATCAGGGCCAGTGCATGCATCCTCCCATGTGGGGAGAAGGCATTGCCAGTTCCCAGGAAATCAACTCTCGGCATGGGCCTGCGAAAGAGACCAATGACTTGACCCCATCGCAATTATTGCTATTCTTTGAGAACTCGCATTACATTTATTCATAAACAAGGGATTTCCCGAGGGACTGAGAGATATGTCGAGTCAACCCCGTTCCATCCTCATATTATATGGTTCACAGTCAGGAAACTCAGAGGAGCTTGCTGAACAGGCGGGTAAGGCCTGTTCTGCTCAAGGACTTAATCCCTCAGTCAAAGCCATGGACGAAATTCAAATCACAGACCTTAGCTCCCAGAAGAGGGTCTTGGTATGCTGTAGCACTTGGGGGGACGGCGAACAACCAGATAACGCGGAAGATCTTTGGGAAGCTGCCAACAGTGGAGCGATATCTAGCCTTAAGGGTCTGAACTTCTCCGTTCTTGCATTAGGAGATACATCTTACGACCTTTTCTGTGAATCCGGCAAAGAGTGGGATGCATGGTTCGAAAAAATGGGTGCTAACAGGGTTCATCAACGAGTTGACTGTGATGTAGATTTTGAAGGACCCGCCGCGGAATGGACCGCTGCAGTCATTCCACTAATGGTCGCAATAGAAGACGATCCAGATGCAATAGACGAAGACTCCTCCTCAACTTCCGCAACCGAGGTTACAGCGGCCTCATTGGAAATCCCAACCAAGACCGAGAAGTCACAATGGAACGCCAAGAATCCATACTCGACGAAAATCACCCAGAATTATGTGTTAAACGGAGAAGGGTCCGGAAAAGAGACAAGACACATCGTCTTCGAACTTGGGGACTCGGGATTAAATTACAAAGCAGGGGATGCTCTCGGTGTCGTCCCTAGATGCCCCCCAGAGGTTGTGGCCGAAATCCTCTCGATAACGGCCCTAACAGGTGAAGAAATAGTTGAGACATATGCGGGAGAGTGCACATTGCAAGAGGCACTAATGGACAGGTATGAAGTCCACAGAGTTTCCAAGAAATGGATCGAGTCTCTCGGCCCCAGGCTAGTATCCTCCTCCTCCAGTATCGAGATTAAGATCGTTAGTAGAAAGAGAACCTCCTCCAGAGATGGAACGCTCTTGGTCGAGTGGAAAGGCTCGGGCGAGGGAGATGATCTGCCCGAGAGATATGTGGAAATTGGCATGCCCTCCAATCCATCCGAAGCTCTCTGGAATGAACTAACATCCGATTCCAAAGCGATGGAAGACTACATGTGGTCCCGTGATTACATTGATGCACTTTCGGACTTTGGTCATATAGGATTTAGCGCTCAACAATTAATTGACGGAATGGATCGATTGAAGCCTAGGCTTTATTCCATTGCCAGCAGTCCTGACCATGAGCCCGGGACCGTTCATTTGACCGTTGGAATTGTCAGGTACAATCATCATGAAAGGGACAAGACTGGACTCTGCACAGGTTTCCTAGCCGACAGATGTCAAGTCGATGAAACTGATATTGGGGTATTCATGTCTCCAACCAGATCATTCGTGCTTCCCTCCGATGGCTCCGTGGATGCGATCATGGTCGGACCGGGAACGGGAATTGCTCCTTTCAGGGCATTCCTTCAGCAAAGAGACATTAACGGAGACACAGGTAGAAACTGGCTCTTCTTCGGAGATTGGACTGAAGAAGGGGAGTATTATTATCGAGACGAAATGGAGTCTTGGAAAGAAAGAGGAGTCTTGGACAAGCATGACCTTGCTTGGTCCAGACAGGGATCAGAAAAAGTGTATGTCCAGCACCTGATGAAGAAGAATGGGGAAGAGATTTGGAAATGGATTGATGGGGGAGGTTATTTCTATGTCTGTGGAGATAAGAATTACATGGCGAAAGACGTACACACAACACTCATTGAGATATGCTCAGAGTTCGGTTCAATGACTCCAGATGAAGCAAAGGATTTCGTCGAAACCAAGCTAATGAAAACAGAGAAGAGATATCTAAGAGATGTCTACTGATGCGTTGTTATGCAATCATTCTTCCGATTCAATCATAGGTCCCCCTTATCACCGTCGCCCTGATGTTTAGGAGGGTACTCATCGCAAACAGGGGAGAGATAGCCCTCAGAATTCTCCGCTCCCTTAGGGCAATGGGAGTCGAAGTAGTTACCATCCACGGTAAGGAAGATCGACTGTCGCTTCCAGTTAGACTTGCTGATGAGTCAGTATATATCCCTCGCTCAGATCCACTCGCATCTTACCTCGATATCGAGGCAATCGTGGCCGCGGCAAAGGAAGTGGGTGCGGACGCTGTTCACCCGGGATATGGTTTCCTTGCAGAGAATCCTATTTTCGCGGAAAGGTTGGAAGAAGAGGGAATCACATTCATAGGCCCTAGTCCGGATGTTCTACGTTTACTCGGAGATAAGATTGCTGCTAGAGACGCCATGGTAAAATCTGGAATTCCAGTTGCCAGGGGGTCGGATGGCCCGGTGTCCGATCCAGAGGAAGCGGCCATCCAGGCCGCAGAGATTGGCTACCCTGTGATAATCAAAGCCTCAGCAGGCGGAGGGGGGATTGGAATGCAGGTGGTGGAGTCTCCTGCTGACTTCGACAAAGCATTGAGAATTTGTCAAGGCAGAGCAAAATCCGCCTTTGGAGATGACAGAGTTTTTCTCGAGAAATTCATTCAGGGAGCACAACACATAGAATTTCAAGTAATTGGAGATGGTGAGCGGGCGATTCACCTAGGAGAAAGATTCTGCTCTATCCAGAGAAGACATCAAAAGATTCTGGAAGAAGGTCCTTGGCTGTCAGAGGAAGTCAGGGCTGACCTAGGCTCCAAAGTAGTTGAAGGGGCCAAGGCAGTGGGATACAAGGGACTGGCAACATTTGAATTCCTGAGGGACTCAAATGGTGATTTCTACTTCCTTGAAGTAAATCCTAGGGTACAGGTCGAACACACCGTAACTGAGATGATTACAGGTACAGATCTAGTATCGATGGGAATCAGAGTGGCTGCTGGGGAAGGAATACCACTGAATCAAGATGAAATACGAATCAGTGGCCATGCAATCCAGACTAGAATCAATGCAGAGAACCCAAGGACCCTTTCGCCCTCCCCCGGAAGACTTTGGGAGTGTCATTGGCCTAGCGGGCCAGGCGTAAGAGTAGACTCCCATGCCCACACCGGGTATGATATGCCAGCTTCCTTCGACTCGTTGTTAGCGAAAATAATAGTATGGTCACCCAGCAGGGCCGAGGCCATCTCGAGGATGAAAGCCGCTTTGGATGAGACCATGTTGCTAGGGGTGGATACCCTTATACCGTTACACAAAGCAATCCTGGAAAATGAAGATTTTCTTTCAGGAGATATCACAATAAGATTTCTGGAAGAGCACCCAAACCTCCTCGGAGGCGAGTGACTTGGAGATGGTAATAGTTGGAACCATCGCACATGATGACATCGAGACCCCCTCGGAGAAAGCAAAGGGAATCCTTGGTGGCTCTGCCCCTCATTCTGGACTGGCGGCCTCATTCCACCTCAGGCCCCCTCCGGGACACCCCCCTAGAATTGGGATAGTCAGTGTTGTAGGTCAGGATTTCTCGACATATCACCAGATGGTATTGGAAGACGCAGGCCTGAACCTCGCAGGCGTAGCACTTAGTGAGGGAGAAACCCCTCGGAGGTATCTGAAATACGATTCAGAAATGGCCATAGTGGGTTTGCCTAGAACAGAACCTAATGTCTTAGATGGCTTCTCCCCATTTTTGCCACAGGCATGGACCAGTCCTGAGGTTCTCCTATGTGCAGATTCAAATCCAAACATCCAGCTTGAGGCTCTAAATCAATCATCTGGATCTAGAATCAATGCATTGGATACTAGCAAGATTTGGATCGAAGAAGAATTTGTGAATTTATCTAAGGCGATGAGATTGTCTGATATCGTCATACTCGACGAGGATGAAGCTAACCTTATTTCGGGAGAGAAGGTTCTGACTCAGTCAATTTCTTCCATCATTTCCGGAGAGTCATTACATGGTGGCATTGCCGCTGGAAAGGGCCCTAGAAGCCTGATCGTCAAGAGAGGAAGCAGTGGGGTCTTGGCCTATCTTCCCTGTGGGACAATCGCGCTTCCGGCTTACCCCATGGAGAACCCAATAGATCCTACTGGATTCGGAGATACATTCGCAGGAGCATTATTCTCTTCCCTTGTGGGGCACGAATCCCCGCTGAATGATGTTGAGGTAATGAGGAAATCCATAGTTCATGCATCGGTTTCTGCTTCATATTGTTCAGAGGACATAGGAACCAAGGGAGTCAGATCACTGGGAAGAGGAAAATATCATGCTAGAGCAGATAGGTATAGAAGGATAGTCGGGATATAGTTACTCCAATCTCCTTACGCCTGGGATGTGGTGCTTCTCTCCCTTTGACTGGGCTTTCCTAAGTTGCGAGAATTTCAGCCCCCCACTTGGAATGCTCAATTTTCGTTGTTCTTTTGCACGTCCCATGGATACTCTGTCGACAACAGAATATAACGCCTCCTTGGCAGAGACAGGATGAACATCTTCGACCATGGAGTGCCTCTCAATAAGATCCGCTTGATGATCTTGATCACTCCTCAGTCTGATATACTGGGAAGTCTGAAACCTCTCCCCTGCTCTGAAATTAGCCCCATCAGAATCTCCATATTGGGAAGCGTAACTGTCTTCTTTGCTATGTCTTACCCTGCTCCTGGGCCTGAGCAAAGACTCTATCCAACTAGGCTTGCTCCTTTCCTTTATCGCTAATCCGCGGCTTAATCTACCTCCATTCATAGAAGCAACTAGACTTGAGACTCCAGGGTAGTCATGCAAATCCGTAGCTTCCCTACCCGTGTTTGTGAGAGATTTCCTTGAATCTGCGTGTTTTGCCCTAGCCTGCCTCACTATTCCCGGGACACACTCCTCCCTAACTGCCTCTTGGGTGGGACTCGGAAGTAAACCATCCCGTCGGTAATCGGTTGTCGGCGCCCCATGTTGTGAATGTGCCCGTCTTATCATTTCAGAACTTGAAGGCGTGCTCACCCTGTCCTCATTAGTTGGGTTTGTTTCGATGGGGCTGTCAAAGCCAACAAATGAGTTTGCCTTTGGCTCATGAATAACATCATCATCAAACATGCCCCCAAAACCAAACATATCGGAGGGCTCATCATTGATCGTATCAAATCCATTTTGAATTTCAAGTGGACGCTCCTTCTCCCTGTACCAAGACGCCTCTTCCCTACCCCATGCCCTCTCATAAGCCGAAGTCGCGCCATCCCTCAATGTCTCAAAAGACCCAACTTGTGACACAATCGGATTCGCCGCTGTATCATTATTTGATAGAAACTCCTCTTTCACATCCCCAAACATATTGAAATCAAAATTCACGCTTTCGGAAATCGCAGGAACCACTTCTCCTGAATCAATGATAATTTCAGCCCCTATACCACTCCCAACAGTCTGTATTTCTGGAGGAGATGGCGGCCAAGGGAGAGCCTTTGGTGCTGGTATTCCGCCTGCATCTTGGAAGGCTGGAAATAAAGGAAGCTCAATTTCAATCTCTTCCAATCCTACCCTAGCTTCCTCCACACTTAATCCTCTACGTAGCCTATCGGCCATCAGGCACAGCCTCATCAGAGAACCCTCTCTTCCTCCAATCATGTGCCTAGATCTATCATTGTCTTCTATCACGAGAACAGAGCTCCTCAAGCGGAAATAGGATAGTGAGGCAAAAGCTCCAGCCAAGGAGACGACCCAACCAATTGGCGGTACTAGGATGGAATATCCAATAGCGACTGCTATAGCGCCAATTACAGGTGTTCCCGAAGGCAAGATTGGGATGTTTATATGCCTCATTTTGGATATCGAATTGAGATCTATCCTGAGCCCTTGGCCTATTCTGTTCTCTATGGTCAGCTGTCGCTGATTCAGAACAGCAACGAAGTTCCCTCTCATCCCGACCAAACTCAGGTTTCCAATTAGCTCAGATTCACCTTCCATTCGGTCGGGCTTATGCCCGACTGAGTACATCCCAGTTGTCGAGTGTCAGATTTCTCGTATAAGCTCTGGGGGTGATGCTTCATTCAATCGCTCTCTTAGAGGGCAAACGAACTCATACCGGTGATACTTCTGAAATAGTTCCGAAGATCCTCATGGGAGTGGCGTCTAATTGAACAATAATCACTACTCCGCCTCCATCCTTCCTGACTACCAGTGGGGTTTCCCAGTCAATAGTGATTAATTCACCATCCATTCCCACAACCCTGCCAACTTTGAATTGTAGATTTATGGAAGCGTGAACTATGTCATTTATGGATAAAATCCTCTTTTGAAACTTAGTTGTGTTTAGTTTGTATGTAGAAGAGTTGACCTCAGTCATTAAATCGGATCCATGATGAATTATCAAAGACCCTTTTCCCAGTGAATTCTCGTCGACACCTCGGAGCGCTACTCCGACTCTGTCTCCGGCAAAGGCTTCCTCAACATCATCGTCCATTACCTGCAGGCTCCTCACTACCCCGTTATTCCCTCCTGGGACAATTTCTACCTGATCGTGCTTCTTTATCGAACCAGACTGAACGTACCCTATCCCCACAACTCCTATTCCCTGAACGTTAAACCTCTGATCAATCGGAACTACAAGCCCATCATCGCCTTCCCTCTCTGTATGCAATGAGAACAACTTCTCTCGAAACTCATGTGGCTCCGGGGGCTCCTCTATTATCTCCCATTCAAGCTCTGCCTGCCGAAAAATGAATCTAACTTGATCAGGATCTATCCAATTCTCCGTTTTTTGATTAATCATTGCTACTCCCGACCCGATTCCAGAACTTTTCATTGCTACCAAAACTTCTCCGAGAGCCGCATCGATTTTTGTAACCTCAATAAATCCAACGCTAGAGACATTGAGTACTGATAGCAGGGGCCTGATACTTTCAGGATGCTTCAGAGGCCTCAGGAGAGAGAGAATCCTAGTCTGGGTCGAGCTAGTATCCTTGAAAACATAGGAATCTATGTCTCTGGAGTCACTTTTCTTAGCCAGTAATTTAGCGAGGTCATCGGACCCATAGAATGCCACATTTACTACCGTCATGGCATCACCGAGACAATCATCGACGCATGGCATCACGGGCAGACTTGGCACTTTCCCATTCAGCACGCTCTTCATCGTTAGAAGGGACAAACTGAGGGACCTCTATCGGCCTCATATCGCCATCAATTGCTACCATGAAAAAATAACCTGAGCAAATCAACTCAGGGTCCCAATCTGACCTTGTCATTCTGCATGACCTAACCAACACTCCGACAGTCCTTGGTGATGTCCAAACCACCTTTCCTATAGTCCTGATGATATCTCCCTGATATGCCGGCCTCTCGAATTTCAAAGCGTCCACGGATACGGTGACGAACTCCTCATGGGCGAACTTGCTGGAAGCCAGCCCTGCAGCCCTGTCCATTATCGACATGAGGTGGCCTCCGAACAAAGTATTCAGCGCATTCGTATCTCCTGGAAACACTTCATCTAAGAGTACAACAGGTTCGGTTGACCGCGGCTCTCCCATGCTCCTCGAGCTGATGCTGGGGTCTGCCCCCCTTCAATCCTCCATTAAAAATCTCAAAAAATGCACAATTCTACCGCTGTATTGAATCGAAGAATCTCCTAGGGTATGCATGGATGACAACGCCTTGGCATGGAGAGAGGTAGTAATTCAGGATCCGGATGGAGGAGATTTAGTACTCTGGCCGCACCTTCCATGTGTTATCATGCCAAGTAAAGTAAGGTCTAGGAAGAAATGGGATGGATTAGCCCTCACAATCTCCAAAAATGACTTTCTTTACATGATGGAGGATTACGAGAGGGAGAAAGAGAGCCCCGGCGCTAATGTTGAGGCAGCTATATCGTCGGGAACGCTGATATCAAGGCTATTGAAAGACCTCAAGGAGTTGGATATAGACGGCCCCCATATTCCTGACCCTGAGCCAGTTAGATTGGTATCACATGCCGAGAATGCCAGAGGGGGCCTGCCAATATTTCTTATCGAGCCAGAAATTGATGATGAAATGTGGTTTGAATGGCTTTCCAAATGCGCGGAAATGGAAGTTAAAATAGGATCACTTCTTTCTCGATTGACCACGTCAAAGAGGTGGAGGAAATATGCCCAAAATGCAGTATCTTTGATCCTGAAAGATAACGACATAGACTCAGAACTTGGAGCAGCATCAGCTACTTGCTATGCTTGGGAACAAGAATGCAACAAAGATATTGGAGAGGAGCTGAACTCGGAAAAAAATGTGCGTCTAGCGTCAAGGATTAGAGGGGCGCTGGCCGATCTTAGGAGCAGTAGCATTGATGATGATGAAACCTCACAGCCTACTCTGATGGTACCCGTGCATCAAGCCAGACTCCCATCTTTGGCAAGGGCTATCAGCAACTGGCCCGAACCGGAAACAATAAGGAGAATGAAAAAATGAGCGTCACACCAAAATTCACCACTGAGACTCAAAACTTCAGATTCATTCCAGCGGTGCCAATAAATCATGATGACGCCGTGTCTATGGCTTCTGGAACGAAGGCTGGGGACTACGTCGTTGTCTCACATGAGCAACCAAGGGCCACCTATGTTATTGAGCCCGATGGCTCCATCCTGGTACATGGACTATCCAGGGTGGAGGTTGCAGAGTTAGCAGTTCAGGAGCTACTTCTGACAATGGGGCTTCCACTTGAGGGGCTCACTGTAGAGTCTGGAGAGTTGATTGTCAGTTTCTCATTAGGGAAGGATGTGAACTTGGAAATTTCTGAGAAAAGGTTTGCTGATATAGAATATGACTCACGGATAGAAGCCCTCAGAATTAACGCATCACTCCACAATGCGACAATCATTCTGTTTGACAATGGAAGAGGGGTGGTCTTGGAACAATCTTCCAGAAAGGTGTCTGAGATGGCTGTAAGGCATTGGGCAGAGAAGCTAGAGAGTGAAGATGCTTTGATGTGAGATGATGCTGGTAGATGGGAAATGGGAAGGCCCTATAGTGGACCAGCACATGCATCTGGACAGGGAAAATAGATTCATCTCTGCGGCAGAGGAGTTTTCAAGAAGCGGTGGAACGGAAATTTTTCTTGTACACAAGCCATCATTCTCAAAAACACTGCCAACAGATCTGAATGGGTACAGAGAAGTTTACAGGGACACAATCAAGATGGCAGAAATTGTCAGGAAGAAAACCGAATTGAAAGTCAATGTCGTCCTAGGGCCCCATCCAGTAGTCTGGGATATCCAGGCCAATGAGATCGGAGTCAAAGCATCTTCAGAGCTCCACATATCAGCTGTTGGACTGGCCCTCGACATGATTGAGGAAGGTGAGGCGATTTGCCTCGGAGAGGTTGGAAGGCCTCACTATCCGGTTCCGGAAGATAGATGGACAGAGGCAAACGACCTCCTTTTGGAAATAATGAGAATGGCATCGTCCTCCAATTCCCCCGTTCAGTTACATGTCGAGGAAAATGGAAATCAGACTTGCAAAGATATTTCCACACTTTGCGATAGATCAGGATTGTCCAAGAGAAGGACAGTCAGACATTTCGCACCTTCTGACATCAGTTATCAAGGAACCCTGGGACTTCCAGTTACCGTTAGCATGGGAAAAGGAAGTGTCGAGGGAATCTGCTCCACAATTAGCGACAATTCTTCACCATGGGGTATGGAAACCGATTTCCTAGATGATCCCAGAAGACCAGGTGCAGTTCTAGGCCCGAAAACAATACCAAAGAGGACACACCAACTTTGTCAGGCACTTACCACGAAGGGATGGGATACGGCTGAGATTGAGAATTGCATGCTCAATGTACATGAAAGATGGATTGAATCCACATATTTCTAACCGAATTTAGTTTTTGGTGTGAATGTCATTAAGGCCCCTGCAACAAAAAGAGCCAATGATAATGCGAAGAATCCGAAACCAGAAAGTCCCGGGCCATATCCTAACCCCTCAAGTCCCATTTTCCATACTGGACTGTTCACTGGCATGAACAAAATCATCAGTAAAATGCCGATACGTTGCCTTATGAGCACAAACATCGGAGCACATACTCTCTTTTCAAGTACTGAGTTCAAACATCTCCGCAACCGAATCGGTTTAGAGATACCATATGCTCGCCCAGCCCGAGCGCCTGTAGTGAAGGGGTTATCACAAGAGGTTTCCAACCTCTTGTCCCGGGTTCAAATCCCGGCGGGCGCACCACTCGAGACACTCCGAGTGAAGCATTGAAACGCTCCTCTCTCTGCGAGGCATCATGTCGGATGAGAGAGACTCCAAAACTAAGGAGTCAATGCCTGTCACATCGATAAGTAAGGACAACTCAGACCTCCTCGAAGAAAGACAAGTTGTAGGACGAAAAATTTGGAGAATTTTCCCATACGTGATAAAATACTGGCAGAGGGCACTCGGCGGATTACTCGCAAACATGGGTGCTAGAGTTTTCGATCTGATTCCATTCATTGCCATAGGAATGGCCGCTGATTATTACAATCCCGATAATCCCCAATTCACAGATTCCAGGGTTGAGAGGTTCGTCACTATAGAATCAATACCTGATCTTGGCCCAATAAGCTCAACAGAGCTTGGCTTTGGACTGCTAATATTTGCATCATTTGTAATTCTAGCAATATTCCAGGGATTTAGCAACCAACTCTGGCAATCTATAGCATACAAGGCCCAACATGACATTAGGATGGATGCCACGAGGTCCCTACTGAACATGGAAGCATCCTATTTCGAAACCCGTCAAACTGGAAATCTAATGTCCGTTTTATCCGCCGACGTAGCGCAACTCGAGGATATAATATCGGATTCTAGCACTAGTATAATCAGGATTTTCACAACTCTGTGCACGGCATTCGTAATCCTTTATTGGATGTCTCCATTGCTATGCATGATTCTTTTTGGCCCACTGATTATGATAGTGCCAATGGTCATTTGGTTCTCAACCAGAGTACAAAGAAAATATCGTAAACAAAGGGAAAGTACTGGTGGGATAATCTCCATCCTTGAGAACGTCCTATCTGGAATAACCATCGTTCAAGCATACAACGCGACCGGATTCGAGAGGGACAGGGTCGAGAAACAGAGCGGTAATTACAGGGATCAGGCAGTACAGGCAGCGTTCATCAGGAATAGATTCATTCCAGGTTTCCACATTGTAGCAGGAATCTCATTCGGCCTTCTAGTCTCCGCAGGAGGATGGCTAATGAATTCGGGCGAGATTAGTGTAGGGCAATTTGTGACATTCCTCCTAATATCAACAAGAATGACCATGCCATTGTGGATTTTGGGGATGCTTTTGAACCAGCTCCAGAAGGGAGAAGCCGCATCTAGAAGGGTTTTTGCAGTCATCGATTTGGAGCCTTCCATTTTTGATAGAGAAGGATCAATCCCTCTGCAGGAACCAATCAGCAGCGTCTCATTTCAAGATGTCTCGTTTGCATACCCCTCCTCGAGTTCAAATGTTCTCAACGGAATTAATCTTAGCGCCTCATCGGGACAATTTCTAGGAGTGATGGGACACACTGGAGCTGGAAAAAGTACAATCCTCAAACTAATAGAGAGATTTTATGAGCCACAAACAGGAGAAGTATTGATCAATGGCAGGGACATCAACGAATTCTCCATTGAATCAGTTAGATCAAGAATCGGCTTTGTATCACAGGATCCATTCCTGTTTTACGGGACGATTAGAGACAATGTCGCCTATGCTAGGGGTGCTGAAGAGAGCGAGATTCTAAATGCCTTAGAGCTGGCAGGTGCATCGGAATTCATATCGCAACTATCAAACGGCCTAGATACAATGGTAGGCGATAGAGGGGTAATGCTGTCTGGAGGTCAGAGGGCAAGGATCAGCCTGGCGAGAGCACTGTTGAAGGACCCAGATCTATTGATTCTAGATGAGGCCAGTGCGGCTCTCGATGCCGAAACAGAGAAGCGAATCCAGCAATCGCTATTCGATGGCTCTAGCGGCACAAAGAAGAGGATTACAATCGCGGTTGCCCATAGGCTTGCTACGATAAGGAATGCTAACGAAATAATCGCTATGGTCGATGGAGCTATAGTTGAAAGAGGCAAGCACGAGGAATTGCTTTCTAATGATAATGTATATGCATCTCAGTGGTCTATACAGACTGGGGAACTAGACTCATAGGTGAGCGATTGGAAGGCATTGATTGGGTGGTTGTAGAGCCCGGCTCAACATACATAGGATCCAGTAATCGTGCAGTCATGTTTGGAGCGCCAGGCCCTAGGCATGAAGTATCTATACAGTACAGATATCAGATATCCGATAGTGCGATCAAACTCTCCGAAGTTGTGACTTCCGTAGAGTCTGGAGAGGCGGACATATGTTCAGAGTCAGAGTGGCAGCTAGCATTTGATAGAGGTCTAATCAGTGAGGGAGTGGGGATCGAAGTCCTCCAAGATCGTCTGGCGTCGTCATACTGGGGAAAGATATGCGATGGAAGACCATTTCATCAGAGGAACTCAAGCCTGATGGTCTGCAGGGAGTGGAGAGGCAGGGAGGCCATTCCAAGATACCTCCCTGCGAACTCTGAGACTGAACAAATGGTGAGAGTTGTAAGAAGGGAAACTAGGGAGCCAAACCCCATGGCCCCGAGATTACCTATTCGACCTCCAAGAACCGCTTTAATGAGGGAAGAGGCGTTGATTATTCTCATTCTGGGAATAATCCCCTCATTTTTGTGGGCCCTTTTCAATGCGAGTCCAGGCTATATTGAGACGGGCTGGCCTGGCCTAGTACTCGGGGGGTTAATTCTAGGACTATTGTCTGGTATAATATGGAGGCCGACCCAGCCAACATGGTGGTCTGAAGGATCACAAATGTACCCAAGGAGATAGAGGGCGTGAATGAAGCAAACTCCAGACTTATCTGGTCATATATGCAAGAAGCCGGAGGTATGTTGGTTGGAAAGTTGCCTCCTTCCAAACACCATCCAGGTGGTAGAAACCCATACGCACACGTAGCTATTTGTGTGAAGAAAAAGTTTGGAAAGTCATACAAGGAAATCCCAGATGAAATGTTTCACGATGTGATTGAATACATCAATTTTCTAGTGGAAAACCCGTTATAGAATCTATCTGGACCTGTCGTCTATTTGTAATCCAGATTTTCCGAAAAGCCTTCTCCACCTGCCACGTAGGACTCCCATTCCGTAATTCCAATGAAGAGTAAAAGTTACAATCGGAGATAGGAAAATTGTAACTGTGTCTTTATTCGGAGAGCCTCCCTTAGCTGAACCATACCATGCAATGATATTGTACATGATTATCAGAGTTGGAAGAGTGTGTGCACCAGCTCTCGGAAGTCCGAGAGGAACTGCAGACAACCCAATATCCCAAAATTCTGGCCATGCTATTCCCCCATTAGCTACTCCCCATATGAAGAACACAAGAGTAGAAAGTACGATTGGAGGGAAAAGAGCGACCATTGTATGGGTGAAATGATGCAGTTCACTGTACCTCTCACTGGCCAAAGTCCTGACCAATCCGTAGTTTGCTATCTGCTTCCTTACCCTCGACAGATTCCTACGCCTATGCCAAATCACAGACTTTCTGTCCGTCCACAATTTATGGCCAGAAATCCTTATTCTGTGATCTAGAAGCACATCCTCAGCTCCAATGGCGCCGTCATCGAATCCTCCTACCTCGTCCAGAACCGACCTTCTGTATGCAGAGTTAACTCCTGGAAGCTGGGTTACTTCTTCCAACTCCTCGGACCCAACTTTTCCGTAGTTTGTACCGGCAGTGAAAATCGCGCTACAGAAAGTAACGTCAATCACTCTTTGCCACAGGGTGGACTCATCAGGAGGGGCAAAATTAGGTCCGCCAACTCCGGCAACCTCATCTCTATCGAACCACCTGACTAGATTCTCTACCCAATCCTTGGGAACGATAACATCATCGTCTGTAAAGAACACTAGTTCTGACTCGGTCTCCCTCAACGCTACGTTACAGGCATCAGCTCTTGTCGCAGACCCCTCATCATCGATGTACCTAACCCCTCTAGACTCTGAAACTATCCTGCCCTCATCCCTTTCTGGGCCCACCACAACGACATCAACCTCGGGGTATGTTTGAGATAGGAGCCCATCCAATGCGATGCCCAACTCAGCATGGTTTCCAACCGAGGGTACAATGACGCATACCGAGCGAGCCATACTTCGCGGTAGGACCATGTTTATTCAAAACAACGCTGTAAATCATGGATCGTTAGTCACTCTTGGAGCCAAGAAGTATGTCCAACTGGCACCCCCATCGTTGCTGTTCCATGACATTCTGAGCGGGAACTTCTCCTGAAATTCTACTACTACCTGCTCAGTAAGGCCCCCGGCAAGCTTCCTTGTCAAGGGGTCTAGGAACTGGAGGGAATATGTGGAGCTGGTTGGAGATGGTGAGCTCAACTCACTAAGCTCACCAGATTCGAAAGATACCGTTACGCTCTCTCCAGCCTCCTGATCAGCAGAGATCGTCATTTTCGTACTATCAAGACTCAGGTTTACAAGCTCATTGACCATTTTTGCCGCCCTCAATGCCCTGGAAAGCTTGTCCGAGCCGATAGTGGCGCTGTTATTGAATGTCAACTCAGGGGTTTTGGGTTGTGTCATAGTTCCAACGTCAAGTCCCCTAAGGATTCTGTGAACCTCGCCGACCCTTACGTTAATTGCACCTACTGCATCATCATAGTCTATTTCTACCAAATCCTCAGGTCCAGCTAGACTCAAGAGGTCCCTCATCTTACTGAGCTCAATACCTATCTCAACAGGCTCTACCTCATAGGTCTCGAAGCACTCATCACCAATGGTAGCGGAGAGCAATGCCACGTGAGATCCGTCAACCACAATGGTATGCAACCCCTTCTCCCCCCAGACTAGTTTAGCTTCCTCTGCCAAGACGGAAAGGAGATCAATAATTTCCCTCATTAGTTGGGTATTTGCAGTCACTCTCAGCATCTTATCGCTCCCCTCAGACAGTAGGGGGTCTTTCATCCTTCGGAAACGGCCCATAGGGCCGATTACTGGTATTCCCTGAACTTCTTACCACAGTTTTTGCACGTGCAGACTTTTGTTTCAGGCTCATCAGAGCTTCTGGTTTGCATCAAAATAACGTAAATCTCATTTTTGTCACACTTAGGGCACCTTATGTCTCCGACCCTCAGGACCCCTCTGCCCCCTTCATCCTCGACAACCTCAGTGAGGTGCTTGAGATCCTTCGTCTGTCCAGAGGACCTAGCCTTGCTCAAATCGATAGTTTCGCCTGTCATTGGGTCGGTGAACTCTGCTCCCTTGCCATCTTTCCCTGTCAGCGGACCTTCATACCCACATGTATAGTTCGTACATCTAATATTCCCATTCGGCTCCATAAAACCCAAAGTTCCACATTCCGGACAAAACACCACTCCATCTCCTGCCTTAACACACAGACATACCAGTGCTGAACCAACTGACTATTCAACTATTCTACGGTGGGGGCGCGAAAAACGTCTATGACAGTATTTCCATTGTTGCACGATATCCAACCATTGCCAATCCAATGCTGCCAATTATCGTAACTAACAAATACACAATCGCAGAAGTTATCGAGCTATCTGAGAACTCGACGTAATCCATGGCGAATGCCGACATCGTGGTGAATGATCCAAGGACCCCCGTCGCCAAAATCGCGATTACGCCCTCGCTCACGGTCATTCCAGCAGACATAGCCCCGAACATTATCCCCAAAAGAAGTGAGCCCAACAGATTGACAGCTATCGTCGCATAAGGTCCCGAATGAGTATCAAAGGAGCTTTGCACAACATACCTAAGGGATGCTCCGATAGCTCCTCCGAGGGCGACAAGGGCCAAGAGACGCACATCCACGAGGCGACATTGTACTACGGCCTTTGACTCCTTCTGTGGTGAAATGCTTCTTCCGGACCGTTGAAGGGTGGGGACCCGATGCGACATACATGGAGATTAGGTATGACTGGAAACTTTCCAGGGTAGTGGATGGGGATGAAAATGTCCTCGACCAACTAGAATGGCCATCTTCGCACTCTGTAAATTCGTTGGTTGACAGGCTATCAGACCTTCAATCAGGGAGACTTACCCCCGAAGCTAGAACACTCAGAGATAGATTCCCTGATGCGGTTCCAAACCCTCTCGGGGCTATTTCAGATGTAAACTGGCCTGAGTTGTCCGGAGAAGAATCTGAAATGCTTTCCCATGCCTCATTAATCCTCGCCAAGAGGGGGGTGGCGAATGCAGCAACAGAGCCAGATAGGAGACTGGATATGCTTTCATCCGCGTCAACTGAACTGAGGTCGTCATGGACAACTCAAGAGTCAAGAGCAGTGGAATGGGCCGGGTTGTTCCTACCTGACCTTGACTTAGATGGAAAGAGAGCGGAAATTCCGTCATGCATTGCCGAGTCAGATAACATATCTCAAGCCGCAGTCGAACTAGGGGCTTCAATTCCCGAGCACATGCCCACTGATTCTGAGTGGGTTGCGATGAACTCGCAAGCCAGAGGGGTAATCTCCCTTTCTGAAAGGTTGGCTTTGAACGAGCAGGCTACTAGGGAGCTCGCGACTTCCCACGTGCCTACTTTATCGTCCCTGATAGGGCCTCTTGGAGCCGCTAGGATGGTAGTTCTTGCGGGAGGCAGAGAGAGACTGGCTAGGATGCCTAGTGGAAGCCTTCAGGTTCTTGGGGCATCTGGTGCGATGGCGGCACACAGGAGGGGAGCGCCTCCTCCCAAGCACTCCCCAGTCTTGTTTTCCATGCCCCTGGTCAGTAGATCTCCTCGTTGGGTACGGGGAAAAATTGCTCGTTTCCTGGCTGGAAAGTGCTCTATTGCAGTCAGAATTGATCACTTCGGTGGTCAATCTTGGGACGAGGAGCAAGTCAGGATGATTCATGCCCAAGCAGAGGAAATAAGGGACAAATTCCCTAAGCCCAAGAAGAGGGGTTAGCTGATGCCTAGGAAACCCGTGTCTTTGGGATGGGGGGTAAGAAGAGAGGGAAGGACATTGTGGTCAAGAAATTCGACTAGAGGAAAGTCTGTCGGGGGCGAGAGAAGGAAGAGGGACGGAAGAATCGAGTGGAGACGATGGGACCCCTTTAGATCAAAGGTAGCGGCTGCACTCCTAATGACATCCCAAAAAGCATCGGAATTACTCCCTAGTCCAGGTGACACCTGTTTGTATCTAGGCGCATCATCTGGAACTACTGTTAGCCACATCCACGATATGGTTTGCGGGTCAAATAATCACCACAACGGACAGATTATCGCGGTGGAAATATCCCCTAGAATGATGAGGGACCTGAGCTCTCTTGCGGAAGACAGGCCGGGCCTGATTCCAATCCTGAACGATGCTAGGGAAACTCAAAGCTATGCGCCCTTTATGAGGGGGAAAGCACATTGGATTCATCAGGATTTGTCTATTGCGGATCAAGCAGAGAACTTCATCTCTATCGCTACGAGTACACTCAAAAATGGAGGAATCGGATTATTAAGCCTGAAAGCCGCAAGCGAGAGGCAATTTGAGGGTGATGACCAAAGTAGGTTCTCGAGGGCTGAAAAACTGATTGAAGAATCCGAATTGGAGCTGATTGAGATGATAGATATCAGCCAATACCAGGAACAGCACATGGTTTTCTTCGTCAGGCTACTATAGGCCGGCGGATCCAATCAAGCCGAACCCTGCAACTAAGAGGCCATACAGTCCGATTGAAAGATAGTTCATGATAAGGCCCGCAATTGCCATGCCTTTGTTCAAGCCATTTAATTCAGAGGCTTTCCTCAGTCCCACGTGGCCGAGTATCACCCCTCCAATGGTACTGAATGGCGCAATACAGCCCGTGAAACACAAAAATGGGGATGAAATGTGTGAGAACCAAGTCAAGAGCCCCATAACCATACTCCATGTGGCCTCGTCATTGCTAGGCTGCATCATCATCATCGGTTGGACATAGGGCCCGCTCTGACCTTGCTCCCCACTACCTCCATGGCTCGGGGTTCCTGTCAAGACGCCCTGGGTTCCGGAATTCTCAGAGTCTCCCCACCATTCTCCCTCCTTGCCTTCTTCCATACACCCTCCACCGGGATGACCGATATGAGCTTTCTTGAACTACTGAATTCATGACAGATACTATCTTTGAGTTCCTTGCATACCATGGGTCATGCCCGAGCTACCAGAGGTAGAGACTGTGAGAAGGGGCCTGACTCAGCATTTAGTCGGAAGGAGGGTGGTCGACCTTCAGTTGAGAAGAGGTGATCTAAGGTTCCCCTTCCCTGATGATTTCAAGGAACTAATTGAGGGTTCAGAAATTACCTCAATAGACAGAAGAGCGAAGTATCTATTGATTAGATTGAATAACGGTATAACATGGCTTAGTCACTTGGGAATGAGTGGTAGATGGACCTTGATAGGAGAGGGAAAGAAAGGCAGTCCCGGAAGGTTTTCTCATGGGGCTGTGATTGGGTCCGGAGACGGGCCTCATGACTGGGTTGTGGCACATCTTGATGATGGTGGGAAGGCGGTGTACTCCGATCACAGGAGATTCGGAATAATGGACTGCTTCCCAACCGAGTATCAGCTAGAAAACAGGTTCATCTCGAATCTCGGTCCCGAGCCAACACCAGATAGCCTCTCGCCGATGGAATTGGCAGAATCGCTCAGAGGCAGGAGAACTCCAATCAAGTCCGCCCTACTAGATCAGAGGGTGGTCGCGGGTCTCGGAAATATCTACGTATGTGAGATTCTACACAGATCGGGAGTCTCTCCTCGTCGTACAGCATCCAATGTGGCCGGTGAATCTGGAGTCTCCAAAAGAATCGAGAGGATAACTTACAACACTCACGCAGTTATCACCGAGGCGATAGATGCAGGGGGATCCACTCTCCAAGACTTCAGAGGTGTTGATGGAGATGACTCCCTGGGATACTTCCCACATCATTTTGGTGTATATGGAAGGGAGGGCGAGGAATGTACCAAATCTGGTTGTGAAGGAAAGGTAAGGAGGATCGTCCAATCTAAACGCTCCACATTCTACTGTCCAAAATGTCAAAACTGAGGCTATATTTATCTCCCTCTCGCACGGGTCAAGATTCATGAGCAACACTAGCTTGAACTCAAAATTGGCGGCAGAATTCATCGGAACTTTCTTTTTAGCTTTGACAATATGCACAGCAGCAGTACACGGTTCTGCCGGGGAATATGCCCCCTTTGCAATCGCCGCCACACTAATGGTAATGATTTATGCCGTAGGCTATATTTCCGGTGCTCATTTCAATCCAGCAGTAACTGTTGCAGTTTGGATTAGGGGCGCCTGTGACAAGAATGATGTCGCTCCATACATTGGAACTCAGCTATTGGCGGGTGCACTCGCCGCCTTCGTGTCCCAGGAACTCCTTTTTTCAGAGACATCCGTCGCTTCAATTCAAATGGATACAACCAATGCCATTTCAGCAGAATTCCTCTATACCTTCGCTCTTGTCTACGTAATTCTGAATGTCGCCACCGCCGAGGCAACAGAGGGCAATTCATACTACGGGGTCGCGATTGCATTCGTGGTTCTTGCAGGAGCATTGACGGTTGGGGAAATTTCTGGGGGGTCATTCAATCCAGCAGTAACAGGCGCATTGTATGTATCCGGTGTGCTAGAGCTTTCCGACCTATGGATACATTTAGTCCCACAATTCTTAGCAGGTTTTGTCGCAGTTCAAGCTTTCAAAGTATCCCAGTAGTCTAATCACATGTTTCTTCTGAACTTCCCACCACTCTCGAACAAGGCTTGAGTAACTTGTCCAACTGTGCAAAAATCAACTATTTCCATCATTACTTCGAATAGATTTTCCCCATTTCTGGCAGCTTCCTTAAGCCTTTCAATGCCAATCTCGGCCATTGCGGAATTACTCTTCTTGAACGCCACATTTCTCTCTATGACCATTCTCTTCTCGTCCTCATCGGATCTAGTTACCTCGATATCAAAGTTTTCAGCAGATACTGACTCTGCCTCCGAGTCGGTGAATGTATTTACCCCCACTATGGGTGTCTCACCAGTATGTTTTCGATGCTCGTACAGCATCCCCTCGTCTTGAATACGATTCCTCTGGTAATTAACTTCCAAGGCCCCCAGGACTCCTCCTCTGCTATGCATCTCTTCGAAAATCCTGAGCACTTGCTCCTCTACCTCATCAGTCAGGAATTCGGCGATAAATGATCCCTGTAACGGGTTCTCATTACGCAGCCAACCGTATTCCTTAGCTAGGATTAGCTGGATGGCCACAGCGTCCCTCACAGTATCCTCTGTCGGTGTCCCGAAGGCCTCATCCCTACTATTTGTGTGAAGGCTGTTCGCATTGTCCGATAGCGCATAGAGCGCTTGAAGAGTTGTCCTGTAGTCGTTCCATGTGAATTCTTGGGAGTGGAGGGATCTTCCGCTGCTTTGGATGTGGTACTTCAGCTTCTGTCCCCTATCTCCTACGCCGTATAAATCCCTCATCGCGATAGCCCAGATTCTCCTTGAAACCCTTCCAATTACCGCATATTCAGGATCCATTCCATTCGAAAAGAACCAAGAGAAATTACGTAAGAACTTGTCAGCATCTATTCCCCTCGATTTGAATAACTCGACATAGGTTAGCCCATTTGAGAGCGTAAGGGCCGATTGGGTGATAGGATTCGCCCCCGCCTCATCTATGTGATATCCGCTGATGCTCACGAAGTAGTGGTTCCGGACATTGTTGTCAACGTAAAACTCAGCAACATCCCCCATCATCTTCAGGGCAGTGTCAAGGTTGAACACAAGTGTATTCTGGCCCATAGCCTCTTTCAGTTGATCGGCTTGCACTGTCCCTCGAACAGTTGAAAGTGTATCAGCTCTAATCTTGGAGGCTTCATCTTCTGTAGGCTCCCTGCCCTCCGAATCTACGAACTTCCTCATCTGCTGCCTTATTGCTACTTTGAAGAAAGCCGCTAGATGCCACCAGTAGTTACCATTGATGGTCATACTAACAGAAGTGTTTGAGGCGCAAAGGTCGAATCCCTCGAACAACTTATCCATCTCATCAATAGTGCTTATGCTGACCCCCGACTCGCAAACCTTCCCAAAAATATCCAAGCGTTCTTGTGGATCGTTTCCATACAAGCTAGGGGAGTCGAAAGCCACTGAGAGCCGGTTGAAGTCTTGATCCTTGGAAAGAAAATGATATCTCTTGTTCGTTCTCTCGGCACTTCCCTCTCCAGCGAACATCCTGACGGGTAGCTCATCCTCTCTCCTAAATGGGAAAACCCCTCCGGTATAGGGAAAAGACCCAGGAACATTCTCCTTGCGAATCCATTTCAGCCTCTCCCCCCAATCCTCGGAAGTGGGAAGTGCCACACGTGGGACCTTGGTCCCAGACATCGTCTCATGGGTAGTCTTGACTGGGATTTCCCTTCCTCTGACTGTGTAGCTAGCCTCGCCCGATCTGTAGGCCTCAGCCATAGCCTCGAACCTCTCCAAGGACCCCCAAGCCTCAGTTGGAACAGTTTCTCTGATTTCCGATGCCTCTTCTTCCAAGTCACCAACAGATGATATCTTTCCAGACTTCCTCAATCGCTCTGCAGATGCCTCTAGCCGTTGGACCAGCCTAACTGAATCACTTACCCTCTCCGTCCTACTATGATACCCTCGAACCGCTGAAGCGACCTCTGCTAGGTACCCCTGTCTTTCTGGGGGTATGGGGGGCTCACGAGTAGGAAGCCCGTCCACACCCAGCCTTGGCTCAGATGCAGTGAAGTTGCATCCATACTCATGGTTGAGTATCTCAGAGATTGCCTCCCATAGCCTATCAACCCCTGCATCCGCAAACTGACTTGCAATAGTAGGTATGACTGGCATGGATTCTGGGCTTTCGTCAAACGCCTCTCTGTTTCTCTGGAATTGCTTCCTAATCTCGATTAGGGCGTCTTCAGCGCCAGCTCTGTCAAATTTGTTCAAGACCACGATATCAGCGAAGTCCAGAGCGGCCAGTTTCTCCAGTTGACTCGGGGCCCCATACTCCCGAGTGGTAACATACATCGAGACATCTGATACTTCAGTAATCGCATCATTTCCTTGCCCTATACCACTGGTTTCCACAATTACCAGGTCGAATCCAACTGCTTTGCACACTTTCACCGCCTTGCCAACACAGTCTGCGATTTCCCGACCACTGTCCCTACTGGCAAAAGATCTCATGAATAGGTTCGAATCGGATAGAGAATTCATTCTGATTCTGTCTCCAAGGAGCGCCCCGCCTGTCTTCTTTCTCGTAGGATCAGTAGCTAGAAGTGCCACTTTAGCACCCGGATTATCCCTCCTTATTCGTAGCATAACCTCATCCATCAGGCTCGACTTTCCTGCTCCTCCCGTTCCAGTCACTCCCAAAACTGGGCACTCCTCAGAGCCCCTCACTGAGCGCACTTTGGTTAGCGTCTTCTCAAACTCCTCTTCCGTCGAGTTCTCTGCCATAGTGAGTAATTTTGAGACTGATGCGTGGTCGTCTGCAGAAACAGGATCCCGCAGAGACTCAAACCTAGAAGCATCCATGAGATTGATTTTACCTGCTTCTTCCATGGCATCCTTTACCATTCCGACCAATCCCATAGTCCTCCCATCCTCAGGCGAGTATATTCTTCCGATGCCGGAATTCTTCAGATGTTCAATCTCATGGGGGAGAATCGTGCCACCTCCGCCTCCAAAAAGGAAAACATGGCCGAATCCAGAATCTTCCAGTATGTCACTGGTATGTGTAAACATCTCCACGGCCCCTCCCTGATATGACGTGATTGCAACTGCGTGAGCATCCTCTTGGATTGCGGCTCTAGCCACTTCATCAGCACCTCTGTCATGGCCCAGGTGAATCACTTCACACCCCTGACTCTGCAGAATCCTCCTGAATATGCCTATTGCCGCGTCGTGGCCATCAAAGATAGCCGCGGCAGTGATGACTCGAAGGGGCAACTGGCCACCCGCCATGCTTTCCGGACAACACCACCAGACATGAAGCCGACGGAAGACGTAGAAATGTGGAATATAGACATCAATATGTTTGAAGACAATAATTCGGGTCATAATTCAAGAACCCAAGCATGAGGTGAAGCGCGAGGCGAAGGCATGCTATGTCCAAGGGATGGTTCAGAACTGGTAGCACATACTGACCAAACCCGTTCAGCATTCATTGACCACGGCATCTCGCACTGCCCGAGTTGTTCAGGCATGCTTCTGAATGCTGAGGCTGCCGCTAACTCCATGACTGAAAGCAAATTGAAGAAGATGCACGAAGCCTTCAGCAGCGACTGCGAGGAAGTCGACCTAGACTGTCCCTGTTGCAACTCAAAAATGAGGGTCAGGAATATTGTTTTCAAGAGAATAAATGGGACAGACATGGAACCTATCGAGATAGATGGATGTCCGGAGTGCAACACCTTCTGGTTCGATGCGGGGGAGCTACAGAGAATTGTCAATCCGGACAGTAAGCCGTATGATGATACTGCAGTGGAGTCGACAGCTCTGGCATTGGCATTGGAAATACTACTACAACTTCCATTCGTGATTCTTTGATCACAACCATCCGCTAGCAAGTAGACCAGCGAAAACGAACATTAAGGTCCCCATACAGCCATCTATGAGATGAGCATTGGATCTGAGCCTATCAACACCATTTCCCGAACTTAGGATAGTGGCTACAGTAACGTACCATGTTCCATCTATGCCCATTCCTAGCGCCCCCATCCCGAGAAGGGTTTCGATACTAACGTCTGCCTCAATGAAGGGGGCGTAGAGTGCGAGCATCCAAGCTAGGATTTTAGGATTGAATAATGCAATCATGAAACCTTGGAAGAAGCCACTGGCCTCGGATGGTCCATCTTCCATGTTTCCTTCAGGGGCCCGAGGTCCACTCAATGAGCTTTTGATGAATCTGAAACCCAACCAAAGTAGGATGGCAACTCCTCCCCAATGAAGGACAAACTGGGCTCCCTCGTGCATTGACAGCGCGGTCGCCAGACCAAGTGCTGCAAGGAACGCGTATATCCCGAAACCGATCCCATGCCCCAGTCCAGTGGCAATCCCCTGCCTCCTCCCTCCTGAAATTGTATTGCTGAGTATCACAGCAAGGGAAGGTCCCGGGCTCATCGCCCCAAGCATGAACACGACCGCTAATGCGGCCCATGCTTCAGGACCCATTCAACGACCTCAGGAGTACATTGCTTCTATCTCAGATGACCAATTCTCTCGAATCTGTTTCCTTCTAATCTTCAGGGTTGGAGTCAGCTCACCCTCATCCACACTCAAATCTCGGGGGAGTACTGTGAACTTCTTCACTTGCTCGGGGTTACTGAACTTACCATTCAGCTCGGCAACTGCCGCTTCGATTTGTTTGTATGTCTCACTTCCGACGGAGGTGTATTCTGACAAATCATGGCCCAACTCAGCGAGCTTAGCGAGTTGTTTTGCAGGGTCCTTAGGGACCTCTGTGGCACCATCAAGGCCATGGACGTCTCGGAGAATGGCGCCGACGTCAAGTGTGAAGAGGGCACTGCAGTACTTTCTGTTGTCGCCGATCAGCATGCATTGCGATATAACTGGGATTGATTTCATTGTCTCCTCAATCACCAATGGGGCTACGTTCTTTCCCTGCGAGCTCACGTAGATTTCCTTCAGTCGACCTGTGACGTAAACGAATCCGTCCATGTCCATCTTGCCCAAATCTCCCGATTTAAGCCACCCATCTTCCGTCATTGTGGCAGCCGTAGCCTCTGGATCCTTGTAGTAACCAGGCATTATGTGCCTTCCACTGAACTGGATTTCCCCATTGCCATTCTCATCTGGATCAGCTATCCTGAGTCCAGTTCCTTCGAAAGGCTTCCCTACTGAACCTATCCTATTGTGTGCTGGAGACCCCAAAGTAGCTCCAGCGGTAGTCTCGGTCATGCCATATCCCTCGAAAAGAGGTACTCCAAGCTTAGAGAATAGCTTGAGGATATCTGGATTGATCGGAGCAGCTCCAGTAACTGCGAACTTGACATTCGAAAAGCCAATCTTTCCCTTTGCCTTCTTTTTGATAATCCCACCTAGTCCTGGTACGCTGAGTAGCCATGTTGGAGGAAGTCCAGCGACTAGGTTGCTGTATACCTTCTCGTAGATTCTCGGGACCCCAATAAAAAGAGCAGGCATCGCCTCCTTACAGTAGTCAATTGAGTGTAGCGGACTGTCGACCACGGTCATGTGCATAGCGTCCCTAATCCAGAGATGATTATCTGCAACTTGACCGAATACATGTGCGCAAGGAAGCCAAGAAACATACCCGTCTCCGGGATTGAATTTAGCTAGTTTTCCAATACACTCTAACTCATAGTCGAAGTTATCGTGGGTCAGGACAACTCCCTTCGGATTTCCGGTTGTCCCAGAAGTGTAGATAAGGGCGGCTGTATCCGAGGGCTTGATTCCTGAGATCCTTTCCATAACTGCATCATCAGAGATTTCCGATCCCATTGACATGAAACTCTCCCAGTCATGAGCATTTGGGTGATCAATAGCTTGCATGGAGGACATGGAAACGATCGCCTCTACCTTTTCCAAGGAGGGCATCGCCTTCTCGAGGCGCTTCGTACACATTTTTTCCGGGTCTCCGTTATCCATAGGATTTGTGCCCACAAAAACTACCTTTGAGTCCGAGTTACCAACTACCCATTCGACCTCGTCAGGTGAGCAAGTGTGGTAGACTCCTACCGCAGCACCGTTGCAAAAATTAGCAGCCGCGTAAGCCGCATACCATTCCATTCTATTGTATGAGTAAATGCTTAGGTTATCCCCAGGCTCAAAACCAATGGCAATCAGTGACTTGGCCATTTTCATAGTTACATCATAAAAATCCGACCATGTCATTCTTACCCAGTTTCCGGACTCATCTTTGTATGACAGAGCTATAGCATCCGGCATGTTTACGGCGTTTGATTTCAGGTACTCGGGCGTCGTCTTGGCGTCCATGAGGCTTTACGAGACATCAGTCGACTTAACTCTTTACTAGAAATCAATGCAGTATTTTTCTTTTTTTAGGGCAATACTGCCCGAATATTTTCGCGCCAATCAGCCCCTCCATTCCTATTTGCGAGAGGGGATGCTGGAGACGGATGCCAGCAGCCTTTGACTTGGATGCCACTACCTTCCAACGCATTCAATGCCCGTCTTTCCGCAAATTTCCCGATCCCGATGACACAGTCTGCATTCAAGGAATCCACTACCTCTTTCAGGTGCTTGTCACACCTCTGCAGTAGCTTTCTTGCAGTAATCCCGGAAATTTTATCCGGAGTAACATTCACTCCCCTCTCGCCGTTAAGTAACATAAGAGGACAGTGGTTGACCAAGAACACTTTCTCGAAGATTCTGTCCGAGCTGCCATATGTCTCTGATAGAAGGCCCCAAATCCTTGTTCCAGACACCTCCTCTCTGGGGTATTCAAGGCCGATTACTGGCCTTTTGGGGTGAGGTGTTGATGGTTGCTTAACCGGAATGTTCCTTATTCCGAGGATGTCCCTCACCATGCTAGTTGCAGCGAAGGGTATCCCCATTTGCCCCATTCCATGAGGCCCCGGATTCATTCCGAGCATCACAGTCTTAGCGCCTCTTCCTCCGGAAATCTGGATGTACCGTTCATGAATATCCCATGCGTAATCCAGAGGGTTATAGACGCAGTCAACTGAACCCTCCTCGACAAGCATAGCCCCCAGCTCATCAGCGTCATCCCTGAGGCTGGAAGCAGAACCAATTAATCTCTCAATCGACATAATTCCACTACTGTTTGATATCCTCTAAAGATGCGCCAGATATATGCAATAGTGCTTCAGGTGAGATGGGGAAAACCGTCTGGGCCGTCCCTCCCGCTCCCCAAATTGTACCATATTGCATCAAGTCCTCATCCATCAAGACACGAGTTTTCTTGGTGTGTCCGAATGGAGGAACCCCTCCAACCCTATATCCTGTGTTCTCCTCCACATATTCTGGATCTGCCATACCCGGTTTGTAACCGAGGATCCTCTTCAGCTTTCGTTTTCTATCGACTCTGTTAGAACCAGATGTAATTACAACAACCGCGCACTCCTCACCAACGAACACCACCGACTTCGCAATATGGGAGACTTCGCACCCAAGCTGATTTGCGGCATCTTGAGATGTCCTCGTCCCTTCCTCGTAGATCTTGGCATCGGCAGAGAAACCCATCTCGAGACACTTGGACAGCCATAGCTCGTGACCATCCATGACGCCCAAAGGGGGCCATGAGTATTGATGGTTAGGGATTCATTGAATACTAGCGGTCCTTATGGAATATGTGTAATATTCATGACTGGCTCATGACGGGGCAAGCTTATGTCGTGGCCCATCGGACCCTACGGGACGATAATGGCCTTTATCCTAATTTCAACGATCCCTCTCAGAAACCTCCTTTCCAGGGATGAGAAAGAAAATCGCCTCAAGCTCTCCGAATTGCCTGCTGAGATTAGGGAAAAGGGGTACAAGTGGCACATATCGCTATTTGTTGTCATGTACCTGTACAAGGCGGTGATTGACCACCACAATGAGCCGATTAAAGCCAGAGTTGGAGGCTACACACATTGGATTCACTCAATAGAGGGGGATTTCACAATCTGGGCCCAGAACGCATTCAAGAGCGACATTCTTACCGATGCATTGTCCTTCCACTACCTCTATGTGTACCTGTTTACGATATGGTTTCTCCCGATTTACTTCATCATGGTAAAGGATCACGTGATGGCCGACAAGGCCACTTTGAATTACTTTGTAATTTATGTCCTAGCAGTACCGATGTACCTGTTCTTCAACGTGGAAGTCACAAGCTCGTTCATTCCTGGCATGGAGGCGTTGCTCTATCACGATTCATGGTACCTCGAGTTCTTCACGAATAATGACCCCATGGACAACGGCTTTCCAAGCTTGCATTTCGGCTTACCTGTTGGACTGTTGATCATCAATAGATTGCACTGCAGGGATCTCGGGATATCCATCAGGGACTGGAGGCATAGGGAAATCGATATGTTTGTGATGGTCAATGTTGGAATCTACTTCTTCAGCATACAGTATCTTGGAATCCATTGGATAACTGATGTTGTTCCTGGTTTGATACTTGGTGGAATATGTGGTATTTTCTGTCACAGCTGGCAACCAATTCTACGAAATAGGCCCGTGCATGGATGGAAGTCGCTAGTTCCGAACAAAAGGGCACTCTCGACTGCGACAATTTTCACCATCCTATGTGCCAGTCTAATGGTAAACGCAATAGTTGACGGCCCCGGAGCAGATGATGAGGTGCCTAATTTCAGGTTGGGCGAGGGCGATTTCGTCATCGATACAATAGAGGTCCACAGTTTATCCCATCCTGTGACAGTGGAGGTGACAAACCTTGCAAGCTCACCCTCGGCCGGGCCCCAGGAGGGGATGCTAACCTGCGTCATTACCGCTAGGAGCGAGGTTGTAGACTTCTTCGAAAGAGGAGGGTTCTCCGAGGGGCATGATTTCTCTGGTCTTCTGGAGGTACCCCACCATTCGAACCACACGATTGGCCCCGGGGAATCAGTGGTCACTGCAGTCGATACGAAGACAGTCTTCGACACGCATCTGGTAATCTGCTCTTCAGACCAATCATCCATGGAATTAAGGATAATCATGCACTATTTCGATGATGAGCTGATTTGGTCTGCTGTTATGGTGTCATTACCCGCCTTCTTTATTGTAGGCCTGGTAATTGATTCCAGGAGGGAGTAATCAAGTCACATTGAAGGCGAAGATTCCACCCATGTAGACTCCTGAAGCAGCCCCCAGGCCTAACCAGACCCCTATCCTAAATGCCGGATAGGCCTTCCTCCATACGAAAATGGATTCACGGACCCATATCAGTATCACTGGCACGAACCAGACGAAGAAAATAAGCTGCGGCAGCAGGGAGAACAGTATTGAGGAAAGAGATCCGAGAAACATCTCAGCTTTAGCATCGAATCTACCTTGCAAGAAACAAATCGCCAAACAAGCGACTGTCGCAATAGCGAACGGAGCGAACAAAGAGAATTTCGACTCGGTAGTCAAGTATTCGGACTCAACTAGATATGGGAGGCAACCGGACACGAAGCCCAGGATACTGGGAATCGCCACAGGCCACAGTGGAGGCTTGTCCCACTTCACGACTGCGCGCCTCATTTCTCACCAATGAAGTCTGGTATTTCTCCGAAAGGTTTTCTTTAGATTTCTTCATCTCGGATAACATGCCAAAGGGGGAAATCGTACTCGGGTGCCTCGCTCCTCACCCGCCACACGTTGTTTACGCTGAGAACCCAGAACAGAACGAGCCAGTCTCAGAGGGTGGCTGGGAGACCCTAAGGTGGGGCTATAACAGGCTCGCTAGGAAACTGAAATCGATAGACTATGACGCCCTTGTGATTTTTACTCCTCACTGGCAGACATACATAGGAACGCACTTCCTGGGTCTCCCTGAGTTCAAGTCCAAGTCAGTAGACCCTGTATTCCCAAACATATTCAGGTACAACTACGATATCAAAGTCGATGTAGACCTAGCAGAAAAAATGCGCGAGAAGGCATCGGAGCACGGGATTATTACCAAGATGATGAGGAATCAGGACTTCAGAGTGGACTACGGGACTATCACTTCGTGCCACATGCTCAACCCAGACTGGGACAAACCCATCGTGACCATTAGCAGTAACAGGAATGCCCACTACTACTCTGCAGAAGTCATGAATGAGCAGGCCGCTGCTCTTGGAAGGGCTTGTGCTGAGGCAATAGAGGAGAGCGGAAAAAAGGTGGTTATGATCAGTAGCCACAGCCTCTCCCACAGGCACTTCGTGACGGAGTCACCGCTTCCAGAGGATATGAGCAAGGAGCACATATACAACCACAGTCAGTACGTTTGGGACATGAAGCTGGTCGATCTGATGAGGGAGGGCAAGATGAGGGAGCTAATCGACATCCTTCCCGAATTTACTGAGCAGACTATAGCCGAGACTGAAGCAGGAGGACTCACTTGGATGATGGCAGCGATGGGATTCCCTGACTACTCTGCTGAAATCTATGGATACCAGTCCGTAATTGGGACTGGTAATCTCGTAGCCGCATGGGACCCTAATAGCGTCACTAGAGAGATAGTACTCTGAGGTGTTTGAGATGGAAGACGCTGAGGTACTTTTCGGAATCTACTGCCCCCCTCACCCTCAGCCTCTGCTTTCTCCGGACGCCAACCATGGATATTCCAAACTCAGGGCGGCCTTCGAAACCTGCAGAGAGAGAATAGAGCAGAGCGATGCCGACCTCCTTATTGTCTACTCCACCACTTGGCCCAGTATAATAGGGCACCAAATCCAAGCTCACCCCGAACCAGAGTGGGTTCACGTTGATGATGACTTCCACTATCTGGGAAGCATGCCTTACAAATTCAAAATGGACGTGGACTTCGCCGAATGCCTAGTCGACTCTGCCAAGTCCAGAGGGCTACATTCCCGAACAATAGCTTACGATGGATTCCCAATAGACACTGGTTCTGTTGTCGCCCTTAAGCTACTTAACCCTGACAATAGAATCCCCGCATGTATCGTTTCAAGCAACATGTACGCAAACAGATCTGAGACAATTGTTCTAGGCAAATCCATCAGGGACGCCTTATCGAAGCAGAAAAAGAAGGCAGTTGTCGTCGTGGTCTCGAGCCTGTCCAATAGGATGTTCACAGAGCACATAGACCCCACAGAGGATCGCATCCACAGTCCCAAGGATGACGAATGGAACAGGAAGATACTCGAGTTCTTCGCCGATGGCAGGCTTGAGGACCTGTCCCAGCTTTCCAGGGAGATTCACGGTCAGATAAGGGTCCAGAAGGTAGTGGCTTACAAGCCGGCCTGGTGGATGGCCGCCACCATGGGACAGCACAACAACTACGACGGCGAGGTCCTCGCCTACGAGGCTCTACACGGCTCAGGGGGGGCGGTAGTGACACTGACACCGTCCACAGGCTCAGTAGGCGACAAGGAATTCGATGAGGACGATGTCGAGTACTACCACGGAGACAGAGACGTTCTGAACAAGGGGATGCTCTGATGGGCACCGAATCTAAGGATGAGGAACAGGAAAGCTCCACATTCGCTCATCGCCTAGAGATGCTGAGAGAGCTTGTGGAGGCTCCTGATGAGGCAATAGAGGCACTTTACAACTCCTATGGGAAGACTATGTTCACAAATGCTGGTGGTGCGGTAGGTGCCGCAGCTGGAGTAGCAGTGGGAGGTCCCGTAGGAGGGATAGTCGGAGGAGTCGTGGGGAAGAAAACTGCAGGAAAGATGACTAGCCAAGACGGCCCTTTCACAGCGGAGGCAGGTCCCTCCGCTATGGGCGCATACCCGCACCTCAGGAGAGTCGGAGACCTAGTATTCGTAAGTGGGATGGGTCCAAGGTCCCCGGAGACAAACGAGATTCCCGGAGGCCCTGTGAGGGATGATTCAGGTGAGTCCCTCGATTATGACATCACTGCGCAGGCCCACTCCGTGATCAACAATATTAGGGTGATACTGGAAGAGTACGGAGCTGGTCTGGAAAATGTTGTCGACGTTCTGGTATTCTTAATCGATATGGACAGGGACTTCAAGGCCTACAATGAGGTATATGCCGAGCACTTCGGCGAAATAATGCCCGCTAGGACAACTGTCTCGATAAACGCTCTCCCGTCCCCAATTGCGATAGAGATGAAGGTAATCGCGAAGGTGTAATACGCCCATAAGTTGAAGCCCATGCTAGTTGTTCTCCATTTATGGGCAAGCGCAACTGCGCAGTCGAGGGTTGCAACGCGCTCGAGTTCAGGTCCAATGGAATCTGCAATAGACACATGCGCGACGAGATGGCAATTCGTGAGATCGATTTGGAGGAACTCCAAGCGGCTGCTCAAGAAGAGACGGACGAATCAGAGCATGCTCTGGGGCAAATGGCCAATGCCGAACCAAAGGGAGAAGAATTCGAGTGCCCGAGAGGGTGTGAGAAGATGTCTTATCAAGATGAACAAGTTGGCGTTTCTAGCCTCGGATTAGTGTCTTTCTTCGGTATCCCTGTACTGGCAGTAATCTACTTCCTATGGTCCTTCATGGTATATGACTGGTCAAATACCGCTCTCGAAGCCAATGGCTCTCCTCCTCATCCAAGCGTTGGAATCCTAGCTCTCTTTGCAATTGCTTGGTTTGGCTTGATGCCCTTCGGTCTAATCAGATCGAAAACCCACGTTTGCAATTCTTGCTATGGTAGGATGTTTGAAGAGAAGGCAATGGCGTACATATTCGACAAAGAATCCTTATCCAAAATCAACTCATTGATTGACAGCATGGCTCCGCATACTAGCGATTTAAAGTGCCCAATATGCGATGAGAAAATGGGAAGGTTCTCCGTACCGTACACTCCGTCTGATGATTTCGAGGGCCATGGAAGGACGAGACGGAGGGTGCCCAAATCAGCAGAGGGATTGGTAGCTGGACTGGCAATTGCCGCCGTCGTCACCGCAGTGAAGGTAATCGTGCCAAATGCTGAAGAAACGATTGATCTAGATGCGTGCAGAGAATGTAGAGTGGTTTGGTTCGACGCCTCAGAGAGAGGTGAACTTGAAGATGGTACGATTAACTGATCAAACAGAGGTTTCCAGGCTCTCGATATCCAACGATGTGCACCAGTTGGGGGCTATCACCGGGTTACATCGACTCGGATTCCCTTCAGGGATATCAATCCAGTATTCCACTCCGTCGACCGGTCCGGGGTAGTCTGTCGCGATGGTGTGGGCACCTGAAGCAAGTGCCGCCTCGAACCGAGTCGTGTCATTGTTATCTGGCTCTACACCCCCGCTATCGGCTCTCGTTCTGACGATGAAACCCTCCTCTACAAGTCTGGTTATCTCCTCCCCGTTCGATAAGGGGTCAGTGAGGGAGAAAACCACTTCTTCCCCTGGGTACTGGCCTTGGGAGGTGAACATCGGGAACATTCTCGCTCCAACCAAACCAGGCCTCTCATCCATGTACAAATCCCTCATGTCTCCAGTGGCCAGAAGTACGAACATCGCCTTTCCACGACTCTCATCTATCATGGGCCAACCCTCATCCAAAACAGCCCCAGTTAGATTAGGGCCGTCACCACGTACATCATCAGGGGTTATGGTCAGGTTGGCTGGCCAAAATTGGGTTATCTCATCCTCAATCTCCTGAAGAATGCCAGTGAGCTCTACAGTCGTTGTGATCTCAGCTCCCTGCTCGAGCCAGTCCTTTGGCTCAACCCAAATCATAATCGGGTGGTGATCACTATTTCCCTGTGACCAGAGAAGGAGGGCCTCCAGACAGCTTTGGAACGTGGGGCACGTGGTCCCGGAGTCATACTGGTTGTGATAGACTCTGAGGCCCTCCCTGACGTCCCACCAAACGTCTAGCTCAAACTGCCTCACACCTAGGTCGGAGGCTTGCACCCCAAGCTCCTGATGTGTGTACATGTACTCCCTGGTCGGAGAGAAGATTGGCTCCACGTGATATGAGTTATGGGTCCCTTTCATCTGTAAGTGGTTAATCCTAAGGGGCTCCTCATCAGGTAGGTCATCCGCCATGGAGGGTATAAGATCAGTCCCCAAGCACCCTCCGAGCATTGGCGATAGCACAAGAACCACCGTAAGGACGGCTACGCCCCTCATCATGATGCCAGATGGGCTCACATGAAAGAATGATTCGGAGATCTAATGATTGATACCACCAACACCATGGGCATGACCATGGGCCAACTCATCTCTGGTGGCCTCCCTGATTCCTACAACCTCAACACTGAATCTTAGAGTCATCCCAGCCATCTGATGGTTGAAGTCAACCGTGACCTCATCACCATCAATTGAGATGACAGAGAACTGAACTGGTCCACGGTCGCTCTGCGCCCCTAAGACCATTCCCGGTACTAACTGCATGTCATCCGGAAACTGGCTCTTCGGTACCTTCTGAATCGCAGCCTCGTCCCTCATTCCGTACGCCTTCTCAGGAGTCAGCGTGAACTCCCTCTTCTCTCCGATCTCTGCACCGAGCATCTCCTGCTCGAACCCAGAGATCATCTGGCCATGTCCCACTAGAAACAAAAGGGGCTCACGTCCTTCGCTAGTATCGAACACCTCGCCATCAGTGTAGGACCCGGTGTAGTGAACTGAAACGACCTTGTTAACCTCAACCTTACTTGCCATAGGTTGACCACTTGGCCTAGACTTCTAACCCTGTGGGTGGTAATCCACCAATCAGGCACATCCACAGCCAGGTCCGCAGCTGTCCATGTCCTTCTGCTCGGGAGCTTGACGAACATCGACTACCTCCACGCTGAAGTTCAGAGTCTTCCCGGCCATCTGGTGATTGAAATCCACAGTAACCGAGTCGTCTTCGACAGATGCAACGGAAAACTGGATCGGCCCCATTTCGCTCTGGGCCCCTAAGACCATCCCGACCTCAATTGCCATCTCCTCTGGGAACTGGCTTCGAGGGACCTTCTGGATGGCATCCTCGTCCCTCTCCCCGTATGCCCTGTCTGGAGTCAGCGTGAACTCCCTCTTCTCGCCGATCTCGGCACCGAGCATCTCCTGCTCGAACCCGGAGATCATCTGCCCTTTGCCGACTTCGAAGGAAAGGGGCGCCCTGCCCTCGCTGGAATCGAAAATCTCGCCGTCGATGAACGTGCCTGTATAGTGAACTGATGCGATCGTGTTCTGTTCTATCCTGTTAGTCATGACACACCGTGATATGCCCCCCCTTCTAACTCTGTGGGTATCTGTCCCTCTGCGTTCACGGACTAACCGTGGCAATGTTCAACAAACATCGGTCGCTCCATCGCGCATGGCGAGTAACAGTGCAGGGGACCTGATTGACTTCTCCTACAGGCCTACTGAGGGTCTTTCAGACACTCTGGAGAGGAAGCTAGGGATGTTCTCAGTCGTGATAATTTCACTATCTGCCATGCTGGGAACAGGTCTTTTCGTTCTACCTGCCTTGGTTATGGTGGATATGGGAGGAGGAACCGTCCCGGTATCAGGCATATGGCTGGCATACATGCTCGCAGCTCTGGCCATCCTTCCTGCGGCGGTCTCCAAAGGAGAGCTGTCAACTGCGATGCCATCATCCGGAGGTTCCTACGTGTACATCGAGAGAACCTTCGGGCCATTAGTAGGGACCATTGCAGGCGCTGGCCTTTGGGGGGCCTCAATGTTGAAGACAGTCGTCGCACTTGTTGGATTCAAGGCATACCTATGGGCCCTGGAGGAGCTTCTTGGTGTAACTATCGATATCGAGATAGCCGCCCTCATCCTGTTGGCCCTCATAACAATCATCAACATACTGGGCGTGAACCGGATCAAGAAGATCCAGACTCCCATAGTGGCTCTAATGGTTGCTTTCATCGCAATTCTGTGCATCTGGTCTATTTTCACCCTACCGATGAACTGGGACGTCGCTTTCGGGGAGGGTGCTTACGGCGCTGGATGGGAGGATGTTGCCCATGCCACTGCATTCGTCTTCGTGGCATACGCCGGAGTGACAAAGATAGCAGCAGTTGGAGGGGAAATAAAGGATCCAAGTAAGAACATCCCATACGGGATGATTCTCTCCCTGCTGATTGCCTGCGCCCTTTACGTCATGGTAACGATAGTTATGGTATCGGCAGTGGACCCCTCGGGATACCTTGACGCCGAAACAGGCAAGGCGAGGGAAGATCCCGTATACGTATTCGCAGAAATGGTAGGGGGATCGACAGCGGGTACCGTCTCAGCGGTTTTCGCAGTCACCGTACTAACTTCCCTCGCGCTTGCTTCCCTGATGGCAACCTCAAGGTTTCCATTCGCCATGGCAAGGGACAACCTCCTCCCCGAATCACTAGAGAAGGTGCATCCTAGCTACCAGACTCCGCACCTTGCCATTATTGGTACGAGCGTGTCGATGGCTCTTGCCATCACACTCCTGCCAGTCGAGGAGATAGCGAAACTCGCATCTGGGTTTAAAATCATGATATTCATGACCATCAATGCCTCAGTGATAGTCCTAAGAAGGGCCTCTGGAACACACTCTTGGTACCGTCCTGAGTGGAAGTCCCCGATGTATCCATTTATCCAGATCTTCGGAATACTAAGTGGAGGGCTCCTCCTCTATGTCATGGGAATGACAGCTGTCATAGGTGGTCTGGCATGCTGTACGGTAGGAGTCCTAATTTACTTCCTATACGGCAAGAAAAGAGTCAATCCGATGCTGACACCCTGGAGGACGGTTCGTACCGAGATCACAAACCCGACTCAGGCAGAGCGCGAGAAGAGATGGCTGGTTTTCCACAGCGTCGCTGGCACGAAGGAGAGATACTCCGAACAGATGACAGAGGGCGAGTTCGTCCACGCGATGAGCATCATTTCTCCTCACTTAGACAGGTCGGGGGTCAGGGACTTATTCCATGAGATAGATGTGAATGGTAACGGAATCATAGACCTAGACGAGTTCCTAATGGGCATCGACGAAGACAATCTATTCGGGGATATTTCTGAGTCTGAGTGATTTCGGCTCAGTCGTGCAATTGAAGTCTTGAACTCCTCTCGAGGTAACCCGGGTGAGCCAATGGCGATAGCTGGTCGTGCGAAGAAAGTCACTACTCATACCCTCCAGGAGATGAAGAGGGCAGGGGAGAATATCACCATGTTGACTTCCTACGATTACTCCCTAACCAGGCTTGTAGATGGGGCAGGGATCGACGTCATTCTCGTAGGGGACTCGGCATCCAATGTGATGGCAGGGAACGATACGACGGTACCGATCACCTTGGATCACATGATATATCACGCTCAGTGCGTGGTAAACGGAGTAGACAGGGCACTCGTCGTAGTCGACATGCCATTTGGGACTTACCAAGGGGACACAAAGCTCGCCCTGAAGAGCGCTATCAGGATAATGAAGGAATCAGCTGGCCACGCGGTCAAGCTTGAGGGAGGAGTAGAAATCACTGACTCCATCAAGAGGATTCTCACGGCAGGCATACCAGTCATGGGCCACCTCGGGCTCACTCCCCAGTCGATCTACAAGTTCGGCACCTACGGAGTGAGGGCCAAGGAGGACCAAGAGGCAGAGAGGCTAATGTCAGATGCGCTCGCCCTACAGGATGCGGGGTGCTTCGCCATCGTACTGGAGAAAATCCCAGCTGAACTAGCAAAGATGGTCAGTGAGAAGCTGAACATCCCGACAATCGGCATCGGAGCCGGTCCCCACTGCGATGGGCAGGTGCTAGTGCTCCATGACATGCTGGGTATAACCAAGGACTTCTCCCCCCGCTTCCTCAGGAGATACGCAGACTTGGGAGACGCGATCGACAACGCTGTAAAACAGTACATCACAGACGTGCGAAGCGGCGACTTCCCCAACGACGAAGAGAGCTACTAGGGCCTCCCCCAACCTTCAAGGACGCACGCCCACTAGTGGGACCCGGTAAACATGAGCGAGCTGTGGGTAGAGAGGCACCGTCCCCGCACAGTTGATGATATCAAGGGCCAGAAACAGGTCGTTGACCGACTGAAGGCGTATGCCGGCAAGCGCTCATTTCCCCATTTGATGTTTGCAGGCCCGCCCGGAACCGGAAAGACCACCGCCGCAATCGCACTGGCAAGGGACGTATTCGGGGATGACTACCGTAGAAACCTGCTTGAGATGAATGCAAGCGATGAGAGGAAGCTGGAGTCTATCAGGAC